>Ga0208960_1000096_pt1 | contig 45325 bp, 36 predicted proteins | sample GreLakmeON33MSRF_FD_187703 | JGI IMG/M metagenome (GOLD analysis project Ga0208960, IMG submission 187703) | Freshwater lentic microbial communities from great Laurentian Lakes, MI, USA - Great Lakes metaG ON33MSRF (SPAdes) | ecosystem: Environmental > Aquatic > Freshwater > Lake | place: Great... | reverse complement strand
TATATCGGATGCAATCGAAGCAGCACAGTACGCGCCACGTGGCGCGGACGCCTGTCTTACCTGCCACAATACAACTGCAGTGAACGCCATCCAGACCACATCCCATTGGCGTAGCACCGATTTCAGAACGCCCGCTGCCCAGCACGACTGCGAAAGTTGTCACGGCGCGAGTCCTGAGCATCTGCAGTCAATGCGTTCACCGGCGGTTGTGTTTAGCGGAAACGGGCGCTTTCCGCAAAGTGACGTGAGTATCCAGAACCAGTCCTGCCTTGGCTGTCATCAAACCGACGCACGTACCCATTGGGCAGCCAGTAGCCATCAGGCTGCCGATGTCACCTGCGTCTCCTGTCATGACATACATGCCAGTAGCGACCAGGTTTTAAGCCCCCTCTTGCAAGCGCAGACCTGCTTTGGCTGTCATCAGGACAAGCGGGCTGAATTGAATCGACGCAGTCATCACCCGGTGGCCGAGGGTTTGATGTCGTGCTCCAGTTGTCACAATCCCCACGGATCCGTGACTGCATCGCTGCTGGCCAAGAACTCGATTAACGAAACTTGCACCGGCTGCCACACAGAAAAGCGTGGTCCGTTTCTGTGGGAGCATCAACCGGTGGCTGAGGCTTGCACCAACTGTCACAACCCGCACGGGTCGACGCAGGCGGCGTTGTTAAATATCAGACAGCCGTTCCTGTGCCAGACCTGTCATCAGGATGTATTACATCCAAGCTCGCTGTACAGCGGCACGGGTATTCCTGACGCCGGTGCTGCACAAACCTTATTGGGCAGTGCTTGCACGAATTGCCACTCGCAAGTTCATGGTTCGAATCATCCTTCGGGGTCGCGTTTTACCCGGTGATTGGTTCACGCGGTTACTGGTTCACGCAGTTTATGGTTTACGCATTTAATGGTTTACGAATTTAATGAAGCTACCCATGAAATATTCGCCAGCCCAAACCTGTTTACTCGCCTGCATATTGCCCTGGGCGCTCCCCGCCATGGCGCAGACCACGCCTGCCACAAAAGGTAATGTTGCAATTGGCTTCGTCTATAACACCGAGGATTCATTCAGATTTGGCCAATACAGCGGACTGGTAAACGAGGGCACAAAACTAGTTGGTAGCCTTGACTTCGAGGGTAATTCCACTGCGCCGGCGCCACGTTACTGGTCGCTGGCGGCGCGCGCTATCGGGCTGGAAACTGGCAATCTGCGCGCGACTTATGCATTGCCTGGAACTTTTTCAAGCTACTTCACCTTTGAGCAATTGCCGCATTATCGATTCGACGATGGCAGCACAGTATTTCTTGGCAGCGGCACCGCCTTCCAGACGCTGCCGGCGAATTGGTCAGCAGCTGGCACCACCTCTGGTTTCAGCGCATTAAATTCCAGCCGCAAGCCCTTCAGTATTCACAAGGAACGGGAACGCATCAGCACCGGCTTTGACTGGCAGTTCGATCAGCAGTGGCAACTGCGCACGGAATATCGTCATGAAACCAAGGATGGCAATGAGACTCGTGGCGGCATTTTCGGCAGCACTGGGGGCAATCCCCGCGGCGCCATTCTCGCCAGGCCGATTGAGTTTCAAACCGATGACATGCTGGTGGCGCTGGCATATGCCAATATGCAATCCCAGATCACGCTCAGCTACAACGCGATTCTGTTCAGCAATAAACAGAGTGACCTGCTCTGGCAGAATCCGTTCAATAACACTGCCTGGGCGGCCGGCTCCAATTTCAGCAACGGCGCGGTAGGGCAGCTGGCGCTGGAGCCAGACAACCGCTCGTCGCAATTTACTATTTCTGGTGGCCACAGTTTCGACAGTGGCACCAGACTGAGCGGCAGTGTGGCTACCAGTACGCTGCGCCAGGATGACAGTTTCTTGCCTTACAGCAACGTGCAACAGCAGCGGGTGCCGCTACCCAGAACCGATCTCGGCGGCAAAGTGGAGAATCTGTTGGCAAACCTGAATTTTTCCACGCGGCTGCACCCGCGTTCAAATTTGCGGCTGCGCTATGACTACCGGGATCGCGATAACAAAACTCCGCAAGCAATCTACCTGCGTATCGCGGGCGACTCGGTTGAGCAGGGTACTCTGCTAAGCGACTCGGCCCGGATTAATCGCACTTATGATCTGCAATCTTCCAGCATAAGTGCTGATATAGATTATCGCTTCACCGGCAAGACGAAGGTTTCGGCTGGTTACGAGTACGAACAAAAAAATCGCAATATGGTGGAGGTGGATACTACCGAAGAGAGCACGGCTTTTCTGCAGTTGGCTTTTGCGCCAGTAGCAATCGCGAATGGCTGGATCAAGGCCAGTCGTGCCCAGCGCGACGGCTCTCGTTATACCAGTAATCAGGGTTTTTTATCGGGGCACAACCCTGACTATATCAATACTCTGGTTGGCAATGCCTTGTTCGAGAATGATCCCTTGCTGCGCAGATACCATCTGGCAGATCGGGATCGCGACGAATTGAGCGCCAACCTGAATATTTACCCCACTGATAAATTCGGTCTGAGCCTGCTCGCAAAATTTTCCAACGATGACTTTCCGGAATCAAAAATAGGCCTGCGTGAATCTGACAAGCGTCACTTTGCCGCCGACCTGTCCTACAGTCCCCAACAAGCACTGCAGGCCAGCCTTTATTACAACTATGAAACCTATGTAAACAAGCAAGCGGGGTACTCCCGCTCTGGCGGTGCCAATCCAACTCCTTTCTATCCGGAGTCAGTGAGAATGGCGAGCAGGAATTGGCTCATGGATAGCGAAGACAATATTCACACTATTGGGGGTGGCGTGGATTGGCTGCTGCTTGATGACAGGCTCGATCTGTCCATGGACTTTTCAGTCTCCAGGGCAACAACCGAGACTTCGCCTTTTAGTTCTGCGCTGGCGTATTTACCCTTACCGGATGTGAGCACTGACATTAATGATTTTTCCCTTAGCGGGAAGTACATGGTGCAGGAAGGCAAGCACTTGCAGCTGCGTTATCAATATCAACGCTACGATGCTGATGACTTTGCGCTCGACGGGATCAATGTGGCCACCTTGGCCAATGTTCTGTTACCCGGCAATCAGAGTCCCAAGTATGCAGGACATTTATTGTGGCTCGCCTTGTCCCTGGATTTCTAGGCAACCCATTTGTCTCACCTGATTTAAGGCAACACTTGATTTAAGGCAACACTTGATTTAAGGCAACACCTGATTTAAGGCAACACTTGATTTAAGGCAACACCAACAGGATAAGTTTTTATTGGAGTTTCCGACTAGGCCGGTGCCCGCTCGAAATCTGCCTTGATCGTGCGAGTACACCAGTAGTAGTGCATGGCACACCAGATATTCACCAGCACCGTGATCGCCATGGCATAGCGCAATGCGTCGTTACCGAAACTGGGCGTTAACCAGTCACTCACAAATCCGGTGAGCATCGGACCAAAGCCGAGTCCGATCAGATTCAACACGAAGAACAACACCGCCGAGCCCATCGCCCGCATGCGCAGCCCTACCAGAAAATGCGTGGATGCAATACAGGGCGCCAGATACCAGGCACCACAGAACGCCGCGAAGAAATAGAACCAGGCGGCAGAGACAGCGCTGGGCATTACCAGAAAAGTTATCAGAGCAAACGGAATTGCCAGTATGGTTGAGATAAACGGAATCCAGATATACCAGACTCTGTCGCCGGTGCGGTTGACCATGCGATCAGACATCCAGCCGCCAAAGTAAGTACCGAGGAGTCCGCCGCCACCTCCAATCAAGCCGTAATACAGACCCACATCGAGAATCGCCATGCCGTGCACGCGTCCGAGAAACAGCGGCATGAAATTACCAATCCCATAAGTCACAAAAGCATGCAGCGCGCAGGCGAAAGCAAGATGTCGAAATGATTTTCGCTCCCACAGAAATCCTACTACTTTAAGAAAACCAGGCGGTGCGGCATCCTTGCGTGACTCGGCCATGCCCCGTGGTGGTTCCTTGACAACCAAGCGCACCAACAAGGCCAGCAACAGTCCTGGCAGACCCACTACGATGAAGGCCGTGCGCCAATCGAAATACTGCACCAAATAGGCACCGCCCACGGTGCCGACCAGGATGCCGCCATAGACGCCGAAGGAATAAATGGATAGGGCTGTGGCTCTTTGATTAGCGGGAAAAATATCGGACACGATGGAATGTGAAGGGGGTGACGCGCCCGCCTCACCGACTCCAACACCGAAGCGGGCCAGGAATAACTGGCCAAAATTTTGCGCCAGGCCACATACTGCCGTCATCCCACTCCAGACGGCTACGGAGATGGCGATGATGTTACGCCGATTACCGAGATCGGCCCAACGGGCAATCGGTATACCTAAAGTCGTATAGATGCAGGCGAAGGCGAGGCCCGACAGCATGCCAAACTGTCCATCAGTGAGCTGCAGATCGGCGATGATGTATTGCGCCAGCACATTGATAACCTGGCGATCAATGAAATTCGAGACATAGACAATGGTGAGAATGCCAAGGACGAGATAGCGGTAATAGGGATTCTGGTAGGCCTTGACAATAGCGGCGGCTTCTTTCTGTTTCTGGTCGGCAATTGAGGGAGGATCAATCTTCGCACGTACTCCAATACTTTCACTCATGACCCGCCCCCAGCTTTGATTCCATTATTATTATTCGGATTAGTCTCATCGCTATGTCAGCCATTGCATGAAAGCACTTATTGTCCGGCCCTTCCAGGACCAGGTATTTTGAAAAAGGGGGACGCTCGCGAGATGCCCTCTTTGTTGCAAGTGATCGTGCAATATTGCAAAGGCGTTTTACTCAACAATCCCCAGTTTCCTTGACCACCAGGGAGTAATAGCCGGCAGGATGGTCAGTGTCCAGACTACAACCCATGCGGTCAACGGCATGAGCTGGGTCAATTCAGGAAACTGCGCCACGGTAATCACGGCGAGCACCACAGGAATGACTCCAGTCTCCCTGATGGCACTCAGGAACAGTTTGTCCTTCATGTTCAGGTTGGTAGGCAACGCGGAAATCATTACCGCCACTGGACGCGCCACCAGCATGAACAGTACCGATATCACGAAACCCAGGCCCGCCGTCGCCCACAAATCGTCCAGCGATACGAACGGCCCCACCATCATGAAAATCATCGGCTTGGCGATACTCTCGATCTTGATCTCCATAGTGATCAGGGTCTTCTGGAAAGCCTGATTGTTGTGGTTGTAATTCGCGAGTAGACCGGCAATGAACGCGGCCAGGAAACCATTGCCGTGGATGGCCTGCGCCAGTACGAAGGTGACCAGTGGAACAGCGAGAACAATAGCGAAATCGTAGGCAGCCTCGGCCTCACCGGTATTCTGGTGATGCGTGGACTTATACCTCTCGTAGCTGTACATGAAAGCCCAACCGATCACACCCGCGACCGTACCGAACAGGAACTGACGCCCCAGACTCAGCATGTTTTCAGCGCTGAACAATCCGGAAGTCAGGGCAGCGGTAGTTTCCACCGAGGTGCCGGCTAGAATCATGGTGGCGAGCGCGCCAACGAAGATAGCACCAACTGCATCATTCACTGCGCTCTCGGCAATCGAAAGTCCAGCCAGACGCTTGTACTGGTCCTTGAACACAATTTTTTTCAAGGTCGGGATCAATGCCGCCGGGTCAGTGGAGCCGATGATGGCGGCGAGCAACGCAGAGGTCTTGCCGTCCAGTCCCAGCAACAGCATCAATGGGAACATGACGAAGAAGGTAATCAGATAGCCGAGCACGGCAATCAACATGGTCGGATAGGCGATCTTCAGGAAGTCCAGTCGCTCTACCTCGTCGCCGCCTCCCTTGAGGATGATCGCCGCCAGTGCGGTACACAGCACCACTGGAATCATGATCTCCGGGGCAATTGGCGCCAGCGCATCATGCAGCACGATACCGACCAGCAGTTGCAGCGTGAAATTCGGGAACACTGTACCTTCAGCGAGTTTGCTGCAGGCCCAGCCAAACACCAGAAAAAGCCCCAGACACCAGAGCGTTTGGGCAATGGCAGCTTCGGTGCCCGGAAGGTGCGCAAGACGCTCCAGAATCTGCGGAGCAATCATGTTCAGCAGGAAGGCACCAACAAACAGACCAACAATTTTTGCGTAATTCATAGCTGTGATTCTTCTTGGTAAAATATTTTGACGTTTAACTACCTGAGCAAAAGCCCCCGAACGTTAGCCATTTCCGCCAGCATCGTCAACAGAATCTACACCGATTCCGCGCAGCAAGTAATGCTCTTGCCCCCTGTCGAACAACAGGGTGGGCAAAGATTCAAAATGTCAGCGTAATTAATGAAAGAACAATTGGCGGCCTTGGCTACCTAAACCGTTCTGCACTTCGGAGTTGAGTCCACCACAGAAGTAATAGTGAGAAGTAATGAAAATCCAGCGTTAACGATCAGCTAACGGTTTACGTGTTGGATCGAGTTTGGGATTGCGTGTCCCCTTCCCTGCTACTTTAGTTTGCTCATCCTTAAGCAATAAACTGGACTGTCCGCTGGTCATCAGTAGATATACATCGGCGAGAATTTCGGCGTCCAGCAGCGCCCCATGAAGACGCCGCTGCGTATTATCAACCCCATAGCGTTTGCACAGCGCATCCAGACTATTTCGTTGCCCCGGCTGCTTCCAGAATGGTGGCGTACTCTGCAGATTTTCTGTGTTGTAAAACAAGTTGGAGAAAGGTGCTGCCATCTGCAAGTTTCACATTGATGTCATGCCCGGCATCGACATACAGCTTGATAAAGCGCGCAAACAGCGATGCTGTCATGCCGCGATAGGCTTTCAACAGAATATTGTAATCAGCCGGCAGGCTCGCCGGTGGTAGCAGCTCCAGAAAAGCGGCGAGACGTGCGTCGCTCCACTCTTCATCGCGCACCTCGGCCTGGGTTCTGGCTGATCCTGTTTTCTTTTCCTCTGACATGGCTATGTACCTTTTTATATTCAGAAAGTTCATCCTGAACTTTCTTCATGTCGCTTGTAATCGCTGGCGCAGAAGTGTGATTCTGCTGGCGATTCCTGCGCTCGCATTTGCTGCGCAAATGGCCGGCCATCCATGGCCGGCGTGAGCATCTTTCCTGTTTTGTGATCAGAAAGTTCGTCCTGAACTTTCTTCATGTCGCTTGTAATCGCTGGCGATTTATTTTGTTTTCATCTTGTTGCGGAGTAGTTCATTTACTTGCGCCGGATTGGCCTTGCCTTTGGAGAGCTGCATCGCCTGTCCGACCAGAAATCCGATAACTTGTTCCTTGCCTGCGCGGAACTGCTGCACCTGATCAGGATTGTTGCTGATTACCGTATCCACCAGTTGTTCGATGGCGCCAGTATCAGTCACCTGCTGCAAGCCCTTGGCCGCGATGATTGCATCCACAGATGCAGTGTCATGCAGCATGGCATCGAATACAGTCTTCGCGATCTTGCCCGAAATCGTGCCGTCCTTGATGCGTTTGATCAGGTCAGCGAGTCTTTGCGCCTGAATGGGCGATTGGGAAATCTCCCAGTTGTGCTTGTTGAGCAGACCCAGTAAATCCTGGCTCACCCAGTTCGCCGCGAGTTTGGCATCGCCAGAACCGTTGGCGACGGTTTCGAAATAGTCGGCCATTTCACGTGTTGCTACCAGCACGCCTGCGTCGTATTCGCTGAGTTTGTATTCGCTGACGAAGCGGGCGCCGCGTGCATCCGGTAATTCCGGCAAGGTGGCCTTGATGGCAGCGATATACGCCTCGTCGATAACCACCGGCAACAAGTCTGGCTCCGGAAAGTAGCGATAATCGTTCGCCACTTCCTTGCTGCGCATTGAGCGGGTCTCATCTTTGTCGGCGTCGTAGAGCCGGGTTTCCTGCACCACGCGGCCGCCATCCTCAATCAGTTCCTGCTGTCGCCGCACTTCGAAGTTGATGGCTTTTTCGACAAACTTGAACGAGTTGATATTCTTGATTTCAGTGCGCGTACCAAATTCCTTGGTGCCGCGGCGCCGAATCGACACGTTGGCATCACAACGCATCGAACCCTGGGCCATGATCGCGTCCGAGATATCCAGGTAACGAATGATAGAGTGCAGTTTCTTCAGGTAGGCCACGGCTTCTTTGGCACTGCGTAGATCGGGATCGGAGACAATCTCGAGCAAGGGCGTTCCGGCGCGATTGAGATCGATGCCAGTCATACCATGAAAATCTTCGTGCAAGGATTTACCGGCGTCTTCTTCCATGTGCGCGCGGGTAATACCAATGACTTTTTCACTGCCATCGTCCATGGTAATCGTGAGCGAGCCCTTGCCGACGATGGGGAAGTCGAGTTGACTCACCTGATAGCCTTTCGGCAGGTCAGGATAAAAATAATTCTTGCGGTCAAACACCGAACGCCTGCCGATCTCGGCGCCGATGCCGAGTCCAAACTTCACTGCCATGCCCAGTGCCGCGGCATTTAATACGGGCAGGGTGCCGGGCAGGGCAAGGTCGTAGATATTCGCCTGGGTGTTCGGTTCGGCGCCGAATTTCGTTGCCGATCCGGAGAATAATTTGGATACGGTGGACAGTTGTACGTGCACTTCCAGGCCGATGACAGTTTCCCAATCCATGCTTATGCCCCCTTGCCGAGCGCAACAGGTTTACGCTTGTGCCAGTCAGTCTCGCGTTGGAATTGGTGCGCCACATTCAGCAACTTCGCCTCGGCGAAATCGTTGCCGACAATCTGCATGCCGATAGGAAGGCCATTGGCGATGCCGGCCGGAATTGAAATTCCTGGTAATCCAGCGAGATTGACCGCAATCGTATAAATATCTTCCAGATACATTGTCACGGGGTCCGTCTTGGCGCCGAGCTTGAATGCGGTGTGGGGCGAGGTTGGCCCGATGATTACATCCACAGTATCAAACGCGCGGGTGAAGTCGTCCTTGATCAGGCGTCGAATTTTTTGCGCCTTGCGATAATAGGCATCGTAAAAACCAGCGGAAAGCGCATAAGTGCCTACCAGGATGCGCCGTTTGACTTCGTCGCCAAAGCCTTCGCTGCGGCTTCTCTTATACATGTCTTCCAGATTGACTGGATCAGCACAGCGATAGCCGTAACGCACGCCGTCAAACCGGGACAAGTTGGCAGAGGCTTCCGCCGGCGCCACCACATAATAGGCAGAGACGGACAGGTGGTTGTTGGGCAGGTCGATCTCTTTGACGGTGGCGCCGAGTCTTTCGTATTCCACTAACGCCGCGCGCACCGCTGTTTCCACATCGGCAGACAGACCTTTGGCGAAATGCTGGCGCGGAATGCCGATGCGCAATCCAGCGAGCGAGTCATTCAGTGTGGTGGTGTAGTCTTCGGCGGGTTTATCGATGCTGGTGGAGTCTTTTTCATCCAGACCGGCCATCACATTTAACATAAGGGCAGCATCTTCCGCGCTTTTCGCGAGTGGTCCTGCCTGGTCCAGGCTGGAAGCGAAGGCAATCATGCCCCAGCGCGAAATGCGACCATAACTGGGTTTCAGTCCAGTAATACCGGTGAAAGCTGCCGGTTGCCGAATGGAGCCGCCGGTGTCGGTGCCGGTGGCCATGGCGCACAGGTCGGCCGCCAACGCGGCAGCGGAACCGCCGGAAGAGCCGCCGGGGACGTATTCGGTATTCCAGGGATTACGCACCGGTCCGAAATGACTGGTTTCATTTGATGAGCCCATCGCGAACTCATCCATATTGGTCTTGCCCAGCATCACCGCACCTGCGGCGTTGAATTTTTCCACGACGGTGGCGTTATAGGGTGCAATGAAATTGTGCAGCATCTTTGAGCCGCAGGTAGTCTTGACCCCGGCGGTGCAGAAGATGTCCTTGTGCGCCAACGGCATGCCCAATAAGGGATTGATATTTTTGCCTTTGGCACGAGCCGCATCTGCGGCCTGGGCCTGTTGCAGGGCGGATTCATCACAAATGGTGATGAATGCATTTAGTGTGGGGTTGTAGCGATTGATGCGATTCAGGTATGCCTGGGTCAATTCCACACTGGATATGTCGCCCGACGCGAGTGCGGCGGCGAGTTCGGCGACTGTCTTCTCAATCATGATCGGTTTCCATCGGGGTCAAAGGAACTTGAGGAGTACATAGCACAAAGCAAGTGTGCCAATTCAAGGCGTCGGCACCTCATTCAAGCACAACAGGTACCAGATACAGTCCGTCTTCACTGGCGGGAGCCAATTGCTGCAAAAGCTGACGTTGATCAGTTGCCGTGACCACATCGGCTCGCAATCTCTGCACCACGTCCAGTGGATGCGCCAGTGGTGCCACATTATCAGTATCCACTGACTGCATCTGGTCGATCAGGGCAAGAATATCAGTGATGCGATTGGCCACTTCGACGGCTTCTGAGTCGTTGACATGCAAGCGCGCCAGATGCGCAATTTTTGCTACTTCAGACTTGTCTAAAGCCATGCGTAAACTCCGAGGAATCCAGTATCAGGAATGAAATAATCGTAATTCGTGCGGCACATCAAATAAATCAGGATAGCCACTTGCTCAATCTCGGCGCCGTTGCTAGAGTGCGTGCTAGTCGCGCCGAGGCGGGATTATACTTGAATTTCACCGGTTTAGGTCAAACGTTGAAGTCTTGCAAAGATTCATTTTCAGTCAAGGTGACTATCCTTACTGCCTGGTCTACCAAATCCGTAATTGGCATCCGTAAATTGTATTGTTTGGCTAAATCATTTCGCCAACGTGCCGCCTTTATAACAATGCATGCCGGCACCGGAACACATTGAGGTAAACGAACTACATGTTTAAAAGAATTCGGGGTTTGTTCTCCAACGACCTATCCATCGACTTAGGAACTGCCAACACACTTATTTATGTTCGCGACCGGGGCATCGTCCTGAATGAACCATCCGTGGTCGCCATCCGCACCCACAACGGCCAAAAAACCGTCACCGCAGTAGGTACCGATGCCAAACGCATGCTCGGACGCACTCCGGGAAATATCACCGCGATCCGTCCCCTGAAGGATGGCGTGATTGCCGACTTTCAGGTTACCGAGAAGATGCTGCAGCACTTTATCAACAAAGTGCACGAAAACAGTTTCTTCCCGCCCAGCCCCCGGGTTCTGGTGTGTGTACCCTGCAAATCCACCCAGGTGGAGCGGCGTGCCATTCGTGAATCAGTGGCCAGTGCCGGGGCACGGGATGTGCGACTTATAGAAGAGCCCATGGCGGCTGCCATCGGCGCCGGTCTGCCGGTAGAGCAGGCCAGTGGTTCCATGGTCGTGGATATCGGCGGTGGTACTACTGAAATCGCCATCATCTCCCTCAATGGTGTGGTGTATTCCGAATCAGTTCGCGTCGGCGGCGATCGTTTCGACGAAGCCATTATCACCCACGTGCGCCGCAACTACGGCAGCTTGATTGGTGACGCCACAGCAGAACGCATCAAGAAAGAGATTGGCTGCGCCTGGCGCGGCAGCAGCCGCGAGCTTAGAGAAATCGACGTGCGCGGTCGCAATCTGGCGGAAGGGGTGCCGCGCAGTTTTACCCTGAACAGTGACGAAATTCTGGAGGCGCTGCAGGAGCCCTTGTCTGCAATTGTGCAGGCGGTGAAGAGTGCGCTGGAACAGTCGCCGCCGGAACTGGCGTCTGACATCGCCGAAAGTGGCTTGGTGCTGACCGGTGGTGGCGCTTTATTGCGCGACCTGGACAAGCTGCTCGCGGAAGAGACCGGACTGCCGGTGATCGTGGCGGACGACCCGCTCTCTTGTGTAGCACGTGGGGGTGGACGCGCCATGGAACTGATGGACGCCTACGATATCGACCTGTTGACTATCGACTAGTCTGACCCTGCCAGCGAGATTCCACAGCGTGTCGCTGCTATACTCCTTCAGCTATTGAGAACGAGGTAGGCAGTCATCGATAAGACCCTCTTTACCAAAGGTGTGGCGCTTGAGTATCGGGCGCTCGCCTTCATTTTGTTGTCAGTGTGCATCATGTTCACCGACAACCGTTTCGAATACCTCGTAAAAGTCCGCTATGCCGTCGGTTTCGCCACCACACCCATTTACTGGGTAGCCGATATTCCCACCCGCGTTTCATTCTGGATCGACGATGTATTTGTCTCCCGCACCGACCTGCTGGGAGAGAACGCCCAATTGCGGGAGCAATTACTGGTTGCCCAGCGCGAATTACAGCTCATGCAGAGCCTTGCCAGTGAAAACAATCGTCTGTTGCAGTTGCAGGCAGCCAGTGAAGTAATCACTGGTGAGGTGTTGCCCGCCGAAATTATCAATGTATCACCCGATCCTTATTCCAAGCGCGTGCTGGTGAATAAAGGAGCCAGCGCAGGGGTGTTCCTCGGGCAGCCCTTGCTGGATGCCAACGGTTTGATGGGACAAGTGGATGAGGTATTGCCATTTACCAGCTGGGTACTGCTTATTACCGACTCGCATCACGTTACTCCGATAGAAGTTAACCGCAACGGTGAACGGGCGCTGGCCCGAGGTTCGCGCACCACGGCGACGGAACTGGAGCTGGAGTACGTTACCCAAACCCAGGACATGAAGGCCGGCGATTTGCTGGTGAGTTCGGGCATGGGCCAGGTCTATCCCAAGAACTACCCGGTCGCCGAAATTATCAGTGTTTTTGCCGACCCGGGCCAACCGTTTGCCACAGTGCGGGCGCGTCCGCTGGCGAATCTTGGCAGTACACGTCACGTCATGTTGGTGTTTGAGAAACAGGCCAGTGACGTCAATACTGCGATCGCGCTGAGCGCAGAGCAGTTGCCGGACGAGACTGCGGCTAGCAGCGAATCCATGCTCACGCCAGACGCAGCAGCCACTGCTGTCCCAGCAATTGCGGCTCCAATTTCAATGCCAAGCCCAAGCCCAACCCCAAGCCCAAGCCCAACCCCAACCCCAACCCCAACCCCAACCCAAGCCCCGGACCAGTAGGCAGTCTATGCAGAAAAAGACCAATGCTACCTGGGTAATTGTACTCAGCTTTTTTATTGCGTATCTGCTTGCTATCGTGCCGTTCCCCGCCTGGGCTATGAACTATCGACCGGAATGGATCCCGATGGTGATGATCTACTGGTCGATGGCATTGCCATACCGAATCGGTATTGGTTGGGCGTTTGTCCTGGGCTTGTTTCTGGATATTCTGGAAGGGTCGATCCTCGGCTTGAACGCGATGGCTCTGGTCATCATTGCCTATGTCACGCTGAGTGTGCATCAGCGACTGCGGATGTTTTCCAGTGTGCAACAAGCGGGTCTGGTACTGACCCTGGTGGGCCTGAATCTGCTGATTTGCAACTGGTTGCAGATCGTCACCGGGCAGTCCGTCGCTTCGAACATGATGTTTCTGATGGCGGCATTGACCAGTGCGGTAATCTGGCCTTCGATCTTCCAGTTATTGCGTCAGACTCGCCGCAGTTTTGACGTACGCTGAAACGCGGCGGTTCTGAGTCATGTCCCCATCGCCACTCATTCTTGCCTCTGCCTCCCCGCGCCGCCGCGCTTTGCTCGAGCAATTGGGCATAGAGTGCACGGTAGTGCAACAAGACATTGATGAGACGAGACGCAAGGGTGAGTTGCCAGTAGCTTACGTGCGCCGCATGGCACAGGAAAAAGCCGCTGCCGCGCTTGGCTGTTGCCGGCAGCCCCACGCGCTTATTCTTGGTGCCGATACGATCGTGGTACTGGACGGGGAAGTAATGGGCAAGCCCCGCGATGAACTGGATGCGCGCCGCATGCTGCTGCAATTATCCAACCGTGAGCACGAGGTCTTATCCGCCGTCACCGTAGTTTCGCAGGCGGATTCAGAGACAGCATTGTCGATCTCGCACGTAAAATTCCGGGTGATCAGCCCGCTTGAAGTCGCCGCTTACTGGGCCACCGGTGAACCTGCTGGCAAAGCGGGCGCATATGCAATACAGGGCCGCGCCGCGGTATTCATCGAACATCTGTCAGGCAGTTACAGTGGCGTGATGGGGTTGCCATTATTCGAAACGGCACAGCTGCTGGACGCATTCGGTATTCATTGTCTGGCCAGACACGCGGAGCAATAGTGAGCGAAGAAATTCTCATCAATGTCACGCCAATGGAGACGCGGGTCGCCCTGATCGAAAATGGCCTGCTGCAGGAACTCATCATTGAACGCAGCAACCATCGCGGTTACGTAGGGGACATCTTCTGCGGCAAGGTGGTGCGGGTAATGCCCGGAATGGAAGCCGCCTTTGTTGATATTGGCCTGGACCGGGCAGCGTTCATTCACAATTCAGATATCTCTCCAATTGATCCCGAAGGCATAGAAGTACGCTCGCCCGATCCGCCAGCCATACAAGCTTTGTTACGCGAAGGTCAGTATCTCGTGGTGCAAGTTGCGAAGGATGCCATCAGTACCAAAGGCGCCCGACTGACAACACATCTGACCCTGCCATCCCGCAATCTGGTGTACCTGCCGCGCAGCAAACACCGGGGCATTTCCCAACGCCTGGAAGATGAGGTTGAGCGTGAACGCCTGTTGTCACAGCTCGATCTCGCGCTGCAGCAGGAAGCGTGGGACCAACCGGGTGGATTTATTGTGCGCACCGCCGCCGAAGGCAATGGTGTGGAGGATTTCAAGGAAGATATACGCTACCTGAAGCGCTTATGGAACAAGGTCAATCGTCGCATTGCCGCCAATGTTGGCATCAACATTGTGTATCGAGAGGTGCCGCTATATCTGCGTACAGTGCGCGACCTGATTAATCCGCAGATCGAAAAAATTCGTGTAGACAACAAGCGCTCATTTGATGAAATCGTGCAATTCATCGATGACTTCGTGCCCGAACTCAATACCGTTATCGAATTGTATGAGGGTGATCGACCTATATTCGATTTGTATGCGCTGGAAGATGAAATCAACAAGGCGCTGAGTCGGCGTGTGAAGTTAAAGTCAGGTGGCGATTTGATCATCGACCAAACTGAGGCGATGACTACGATTGACGTGAATACCGGCGGTTACCTCGGATTGCGCAACCACGCCGAAACAGTATTGAAGACCAATCTGGAAGCGGCCACTGCCATCGCGCGTCAGCTGCGAATCCGCAACCTTGGCGGAATCATTATTCTCGATTTTATCGACATGCTGGATCCGGAACATCAGCGGCAGCTACAACGCACACTGGCCAAGGCGTTGGAGAAAGATCACGCACGTACCACCATCACCGGCATCTCTCAGCTGGGTTTAATTGAAATGACGCGCAAGCGCACGCGCGAGAGTCTGGGGCAAGTATTGAACAGCAATTGTCCGGCTTGCGACGGGCGTGGCACCCAAAAATCAGCCGAGACGGTCTGTTACGAAATCTTCCGGGAAATTATGCGCATCGCCAAGGCCTATGAGAATGACGTGTTGCTGGTAATGGCGTCGCAACTGGTAGTGGATCGTCTGCTGGATGAAGAGTCCGATATGCTGGCTGGTTTGCAAAAATTAGTCGGCAAGACGATCAAATTCGAAGTAGAACCCATGTATACTCAAGAGCAGTTTGACGTGGTTTTATCTTAGGCAGTTCTGTATTCAGAAAGAATCACAATAACAGTCAAAATGCGGTCCCGATTAGCCAGTACGCGGCTAAATTTCAGTTCCGGTTAAGGCAATTTGCGTTATACAGAAATCCGGCGGTATTGAATTACTGCAATGCTATCCTGAAGCAAGTGCGTTACTGAGTCTATGTTCGTCAGGTTTCTAAAAAAGTTGCGGCAGCGGGTAATGTGGGTGCTGGTAGTGGCACTGGTATTACTCGCTACCTACGTCAGCATCGGTCGTGAATTCATGCCGGTGGTGTCGCGCTATACTGATTTTTTCGAGACGCAAATTTCCAGTATCACTGGCCTGCCGCTTAATGTGGATTCACTCACTGGCAGTTTCCAGGGATTTAACCCTTCCATCCGTATTAACGGTCTGCAACTACTGGTAGATGCTGGCACTGCACCGGCAACAGCCAGGACAACCGGTGCCTTCGAGTTTGCACAAGCCACACTGGTAATCGATGTGCCGCGCAGTATCTGGCAACGGCGCTGGGTATTTAGCGAGTTTCTCGTGGAAGGACTGGCCATCGAGGTGGAGCAAACGGAATCCGGCAGTTGGCAGTTGCACGACATCAGCATGGGCGGGGCTGGCGATGTGGATGCCGCTGCCGTCTATCAGGCGTTTCTGCAAGTCGCACGGCTGAACCTGCGCAATGTGCAAGTCAATCTGACTACGCAAAACCAGAATACGATTCAAATCACCAACGGTACTGCGGAGATTCAGAATCGCGCAGGCAACCATTTCCTGCACGTAAGTGCCAATCTGGGCAACAGCATTGAGCAGTTGCTGCTTTCAGTAGAAGTGCGCGGAGGCACCCTGGAGGATATTTCCGGACGCGCGCATGTAAGCATTCCTGCTGCCGATTATTCGAGCCTGTTGCGTGGCGAAAAGCTGGGTGAAGTTGCCGTGCAGGAGTTGATCGGGGGCGGGGATTTCTGGCTGCAGCTTGAGCAGGGGCGAGCGCAACAGATCACGGCGAGTATTGCGGTTGCGAGTACCGCATTGTTGACCACCGCCGGCGATACCCTCGCCTTGCAAGACATTGGCGGCGATCTGCAAATAACCCAGGGTGAACAGGCCGGCAATCTCGATTTCGTGTTTTCTGACATGGCGCTCAGCTCGGGCGACTTGCAATGGACACCCTTCAATGCACGTTTATCGGTAGCAGGTGAGCAGAGCATCAGTTTGGATGCCGATCTCATCGACCTGTCTTTGCTGAACCAGTTGGCGCGCAACAGCGGGTTGTTGAGTGCGGCTGCCACTGCCCAGTTGGCGGCATATAACCCGCAAGGCGAACTCACCAATCTGACGCTGTACTGGCCACTCGCGGGCAAGGCAGATGAAGCGGCGACTGTGCGCACCAATCTGCGGGGTGTTGAGTTGGGTTCAGTCAATAACTCGCCGAGCCTGTGGGGTCTGGATGGTTATCTGGAGGCGAGTTACAGCGGCACTACCCGAATTGCTACAGGCTTTGGTGAAATCGAGTCAAACCGGTTTCGTATCAATATTCCCAGCGTGTTCGTGGATACGTGGGACTATGACTACGTAAATGGACGCCTCGATTTCCGTGCTGACCTGAATGCCGGGCAACATATATCGATGGTGAGTAATCCGGTAGTGGCAAGGTCGGCGAGCATGGATGGGCGCGTACAGTTTGCTTCCAGCCTCAATCGACATGCCGATGGTCGCCGCGATTCAAATCTCGATCTGCTGGTTGGTGTGCTCGAAGCAGATGGATCTCTCATAGCCCCCTACCTGCCAAACGCGCCGAAGGTTGCGCCGGCCCTGAAACAAACCATGGAGTGGCTCAATGGTGCAGTGCTCGGTGGCCGTGTGCGAAACAGCGGGGTGATTTATCGAGGTTCCACTGTGCCGGGTGCGCCCGCGGTGACGAAGACCTTCCAGAGTTTTTATGAAGTTGAAGAAGGGGTAGTTGCATTCAGTCCGGAATGGCCGCAGCTCTCCGAAGTAGCCGCGCTGGTTTTGACCAATGACGACAAGATAGATGTCGGTGTAACTCATGCCAGCAGTATGAATGTGACAGCAAGCAATGTCGCTGCCAAGGTGCGACGCAATGCCAAGGGTGAGAATTGGGTCGAAATTGCCGGCGTCGCCACCGCGCCTACCGCGGCTGGACTCGCCTATTTACAGGCGGCACCTGTGGGTGAAGGATTGCGCAATGCCATGAATAACTGGCAGGCAGAGGGGAATTTTAACGCTGACATCGAAGTGCGCGTGCCACTGAGTCAGCCGGAGGCCGCTACTGATGTAAGAGTCGAAATTTCCATTGAAGACAATGCATTGACTCTGCCGGACTATGCTCTGAACATAACAGGCCTATTCGGGCCTGTGGTATTCGATACTCGCACTGGACTGGAAGCCAGCACTTTATCCGGACAGTTATTCCGGCAGCCTGCCACAATTGCATTAGAGTCGACACAGGTCGGGCGGCAACTCCAGAACATCACCGTAACTGCTGCGGGAGTCGCGACGCCGGCAACGCTGATTGAATGGCCACTGCAGAGCCAGTTTGTGCGCCAAATACTTGCGGAAATGGACGGCCAATTTAATTTCACGGCCAAGGTAGGCGTACCGGTGTCAGGTGCCGGCGCTACAAGTCTGACGATTGATACCAGCTTGCAGGGTGCCGCGCTAACTCTGCCTGCCCCATTCGCCAAAACTGCTGCAGCACAACAGCCACTGCAGCTGGAAATTTTGTTCGATGACAGCAGCCAGAGAATTGCCGGCACCCTCGGCGTGGATACTGCGTTTCAGTTGAGTCTCGAACAGGGTGAATTCCAGGGCGGATTGCTGGCGCTGGGCAAAAATTACACTGATGTGGACGCGCCAATAAACACCGAGAGCAGTGGGTTGGCAGTAGTGGGTCAAGTGGATCATCTGGAAGTGGAACAGTGGCTGGCTTTTTTAGCCGCTCAGTCAGGTGCTGGAGCTGCATTGGATGACAGCATCGCATTTATCGATATCAAGGTAGCTTCCTTGCAGGTGTATGCCCAGCAATTACCCGATGTGGGAGTGCGGATCGAGAGCAATGCCAGCACCGGGTACTGGGACATCGCACTGAGTGGCGCTACGGTAACTGGCATGGTCAATGTACCGTTTTCCAGCACCGATTATTTGCAGCTGCAACTGGCGCATTTGCACTTGCCTGGCGCTGATCCAAAAACAGAAACAGAAACGGCGACAGCAACGGCAGAGATCGAGGCTGCAGTGACAGCTGATGCCGTTGTTGTTGCCGACCCGGTGCCGAGAATTGATGCCCTCGTCGGCATTGATCCCCGTACCCTGCCGAAGCTGCGCTTTGGAGCCGATGCGGTAACGATCGGTGAGCGTGACTTCGGGGCCTGGCGCTTCACGCTGGATCCGAATGCTACCGGTGCCGAATTTAGTGATCTGGCGTTTGATTTTCGCGGACTGCGACTCGGTGATCTGAATGCAGAGGCGGTCGACCCCGCCGCAGTGCCGCCGCACTTCAGTTGGCGCTATGACGGCGCTAATCACAGCAGCGCACTGAGTGGAATATTACTGGCTACCAACATAGCTGATGTGCTCACGGCCAATGCGATTGCGCCAAGTCTCAACAGCACCTCGGCCAGATTCGAGACGAATATCTCCTGGCCGGGTTCACCAGCATTCTTTGCCGGCGCACACCTGAGCGGGGATATTTTGCTGGATATAGATGACGGCAGATTCCAACAGGTTGCCGGTAGTTCAGGCGCGCTGAAGCTGATCAGCATTATTAATTTCGATGCCATAATGCGCCGGCTGCGCTTCAGTGATGATCTGCTCAGGCGCGGTCTGGCCTATGACAGTATCGATGGCAATCTGAAACTTGATGATGGCAAGGTGACAATACTGGACCGGCTGGTTATTTCCGGGCCGTCCAGTCTCTACCAGATTACCGGGGAAATAAATCTTACTGATCAAACCATCAATGGTGAGATGTACCTTACCCTTCCGGTCAGCGCCAACATTCCCTGGTTGGGATTATTGACGGCGAATATTCCTCTGGCAGTAGGCGCCTATCTGTTTGATCGCATTTTCGGCGCGCAGGTAAACAATCTTACCAGCGCGGTTTACACCTTGCAGGGACCCTGGGAAGGATTGCAACCGCAATTCAAACAGGCATTTGGTTCACCTGGCACGCCACCGAAAGCCACTACCCCGGCGACGGTGCAATAGAAAGTCCACTGCGACTAGGGAATCGAAAACTGCACCACGTTAGAAAATGTGTTGCTCGCGCCTGCAGCATTGTAAGCTTGCACGGCCACATAGAGCGCGGTGCCTGCAGGCAGTGGGCCAGCCAGATTGGTGAGCGCTCCGACATCCAGACTACCGATCGGTGCCTGCGCTGGAAATGGTGCGTAATACAGGATGTAACCAGTGGCACCGGTAACCGCTGTCCAGCTGATGGTCACAGTCGAGCCGGTGACCGGAGCGCTCAATACCGGCGTGCTGGAGGTTGCGGTCAGTGTGGTAAAAGTAGCGTCCGTTGCGTGCTGCTTGATGAAACCAGCCAATACCGAAACGTTCGCATACACCCCAGGCGTTTTGGGATCGCCACAGCTGGGGCCGTCGCCGCCGCCGAAACTGACAACTCCGACCTGCACAAAGCTGTTGCCTTTGGCGATTGACAAAGGACCGCCACTGTCGCCCTGACAAGTGTCGGTAGTATCAGTGGCCGTGAGCCCGCCTGCGCAAAGCATATTGCCGGTCAATGTGCTGTCATAACTGGCGCTACATGCCGCATGGCTTACGATTTTCTGACTCGCTTTGAGCAACGCGTTGGACGCATTAATACCATTACCCTCACTATCAGTTGCCGTAGTACCCCACCCGAGAATCAATGCCTCAGTGCCGGCTGTAATTTCAGGAGCACCGGCAGCCAGCAGTGCTATCGGTTGCAAGCTCACGGCGGCAGTCAGCTCGATCAAGGCGATATCATAATCTTCGGTGTTGGAGCTCTTTGTTTTGTCAGGAGCATAGCTTGGATGAATGATGATGCGCCCGATAGCGCCCCTGATCGCGTTCGCTGCCAGTGGTGCAACTGTATTGCTATTGAGGATGATGTTGGCTTGGGCGCCGACCGCGATATCGACCGCATCCTCAGCGTCGTTGAGGAAGCAGTGTGCTGCTGTGAGTACCCAGGTTGGAGATATCAGGCTGGCGCCACAATATTGTTGTCCATCGGGGGATGCCAGAAACGCCACCCAGGGATAGGTGGCGGTTGAGCTGGCGCTGCCATTAATGATGGCTGCGGTTTCCTGTGACTGTACTGCAGCCGGTTTATCTTCCCGAGCAGAGATGCTGGTGGTCATAACAATTGCAATGAGTAAACCGGCGGCGCTTTTATAAAAGGTTTGCATGAGTTGTTAATCTCGAATTCTGAATGCTGGATTATTGATCGCCGCACATAGAGTAACTGACAGAGCAATTGGCAGGGTAGTCTCCACTTATGCCGATGTCCAACCAATCTCCATGAGGGGATTTAGCGAATTTATAACACCATGGACGCATTGCAGTGCGGAGTCTATGCTATGACCTGTGGCGAGACCAACCAGCCTGCAATAGGGTGAATGCTGCCAACAAAAAACACGGGAATTTTATGGGCAATAAAGTAGCCGCCATCCAGATGGTGAGTAGTGCCAGGCTTGACGAAAATCTCGCCAGCGCCGCACGGCTGATCGCAGCAGCAGCAGCCGAGGGTGCCAAACTGGTACTCCTGCCAGAGGTGTTTGCGGTACTCGAAGGTGGTCCCATGCGGCAGTATGGCGAAATCGAAGGTGATCCAACGGCACCGATTCAGACGTTTCTGGCGGAGCAGGCAAGGTCACACCAGCTGATTGTGGTCGGAGGCACCATTCCCCTGCTGTCTCGCCCCGGCAAATTGCGTGGTGACAGCGAATTCCTGCTGCAGGATGGGCGCATCCGACCTGCATGCCTGGTCTATGACAGCAGCGGCAAGCAAATCGCCCGCTATGACAAGATGCACCTGTTCGATGTCCTGGTTGATGATCGCCAGTCACAATATTCCGAATCACGCAGCTATGAAGCAGGAACTGAAGTCGTCACTGTTGCTACCGCCATTGGTCATCTGGGACTCAGCGTCTGCTATGACATGCGTTTTCCAGAACTGTATCGCGACTTGTTCCAGCGTGGTGCCGAACTCGTCACTGTACCTGCCGCTTTTACCAAGGTCACCGGCCAGGCCCACTGGGAAATCTTGTTGCGCGCGCGTGCGATCGAAAACCAGTGCTACATCATTGCCGCGGGGCAGGGTGGTCAACACTCCCCAACCCGGGAAACCTGGGGTCATTCCATGATCATTGATCCATGGGGAACGGTACTCGACCAGATCGCATCCGGAGAGGGCTACGCCATCGCCGAAATCGATCTGGAGTTGTTAGCCAGTATCCGACAACGCATGCCTATCGCTCAGCACATCAAGTTGCAATAGCGTATATCATGCGACCTGTTTTAATGCTCACGAATAGAACGAGGTGTGGTTATTAACAAAAGTCTGGTCAGTAATCTATTGGCACTGCTGCTGGTATTGATCGCACTGGTGTTGCAAGCGCCCTATCAAGACTATGTAATGGATACGGGTTTGTATGCGCTGTCGGGGGGCATTACCAATTGGCTCGCGGTGCATATGCTGTTCGAGAAAGTGCCAGGATTCTATGGATCCGGGGTGATTCCGCTGCGTTTCGAAGAGTTCAAGCTTGGTATTCGCGCGCTTATCATGGAGCAGTTCTTTAACAAGGCAGATCTGGATACTTTTCTGCATGAGACCAGCAATATCTCCGGCAAGCTCACCGAGAAACTCAAAGACGAAATTGAAAATCTGGATCTGGCAGCGGCATTTGAGTCATTGCTGGACGTAATCATGGCCTCATCCTTCGCGGGTATGCTGGGCATGCTGGGCGGGCGGGAAGCCTTGAAATCGCTGAAACCTCCGTTCATCCACAAGATGCGTGACTACTTCCAGCAGCAGTTTGATGCTGATGGCTTCGAGCGGCAGGTTCAGGATGCATTGGACAGTGCGCTGAATGATGAAGCGATTCGAACGCGGCTGGAATTCCTGATCGACCAGCGGCTAAATGAAATGACACCGCAGCATGTCAAGGAAATCATCCAGAACATGATTCGTAAACATCTCGGGTGGTTGGTGGTATGGGGAACGGTGTTTGGCGGAGCCATCGGACTCCTGGTTTCATTTCTGGATTAGCCCATCCAACCCTTCCATTAGTTGAATTTATATTCAATTTGGCCAAGTAACCTCGCAGTTGCGCGAACACAGCGCTTTTACTTTGTGCACAGTATCACACATTGGTGGCACACACGGCACTAGCAGCTTTTTATCTTGCAAGCAGTTTTTCAGGGGGAAACAGGGTTAATTTTTGGTTTTTGCAGGTGTAAAAGCAAAACGCGTGTACTACAATGCGCCCTCTCAAAGTAAGACCACAATTCACTGCCAGTCAGTGATTTTTTTTTGTAAATTAATCGGTACATTAAATCTGAGTAGGTAAATATGGCACGACCAGTTGAATTCGATGAACAGAAAGTTTTAACAAATGCAATGGAGCAATTTTGGCGGGAAGGATACGAAGCGAGTTCTGTGCAGAAACTGTTGGATTGCACCGGAATCAATCGCGGTACTCTCTACAATTCTTTTGGTGACAAGGATACCTTCTTCAAATCCTGCGTTGATCAATACAACAGGCTGATGGACCAGCAGATCACGGCGACGTTAAAAAATTCAAATCTGAATCCCTGGGACGCAATCGGCGCCTATGTTGACGAGACGCTGGTCAATGTCAGCAACAAGCACCGCAGCATGGGGTGTCTGCTGGTAAATTCAGTGTGCGAAAGCATCAATTACGACAAGGAAATGAAGAAAGTGGTCAGGGCTTCCCTGGGTAGCATCCGCAAAGCGGTGTTGGGTCGCATGAAAGAAGCGCACAAGAAAGGTGGCCTGAGGAAAGGTCTCAGCGCCGAGTTCGCCACTGAGTTGTTGATCAATAGTCTGCAGGGTGCGCGGGTAAATGCGCGGGATGGCAAGACGGGGAATCAACTAAAGGATTTGGTGAAATTCACGATTGAATCGCTGAAAAAGTAATTAAATTTAGTAAAAACAGTAAGTTAGACCATTCACAACAGGGCAGGCTGAGGCCTCCCCGGTTGCGTTCAGGCATCATCAACATGCAGGACGAGGTTAATTTTTGCTTCTTCAAAAAGGATTGATATACTCAGCGCCTGTTTCAGGATTTACCAACTGGTCTGGGCACAGACAGCTCCGAAATCAGCACCTAAGCTAGCCAAACGACGACAGGATATTACAATGAAAAAACTTGCTGGAAAAAGGAAAGCAGACACTCTCGCTATCGACCTTACCCCGATGCTGGATGTGGTCTTCATTCTGTTAATCTTCTTCGTAGTAACCGCAACGTTCTTGTCTGAAACTTCGATCAGTGCAGCGAGCAGTGAGAACAACGAAAATCAGCCGCCGCCGCAAGAAGAAGATGACAAGAAAAACATCCTGTTCGAAATTGGACAGAATGACGAAATTATTCTTAACGGCAATCCACGTCCACTCATCCAGACCCAGATTCGTTCCAACATCGACCAGCTGAAAGCAGAGAACCCTGCCGCTTCAGTTATTATTCAGCCGCACATCACTTCCAAGGTCACCACCCTGGTGATGGTCATGGATGCAGCACGTCAGGCAGGCATGGCAAATATTTCTATTGTTGAACCACGCTAGTTTCTGCTTCATCCGCAGTCTGCATTAATGCGCCAACCAAAACGCACCATTTTTCCATGGTGCGTTTTGCGTTATGCAGGTTTAATTTTCCCAGTGACACCGCCATCACTAGCAGCAAGCTGATACACTCACCTTACTATGCAAAACTGCTGGGACACCACCACCGCAACAGCTCATGCACGTGACTCGAAAACGGGGCTGCGTGTCTACAGCTCCCGCCTGTTGGGTGCCGAGCCTGATCTGGTATTGCACGGCGGCGGCAACACTTCGGTAAAAGCGGCTGGCACTGATGTGTTCGGTGTCGAAGGGCGGGTGCTGTACGTAAAGGGCTCTGGTTGGGACCTGCGCACTATCGAAGCGCCTGGATTTCCACCTGTAGGTCTGGATTATCTGCTGCGGCTGGGTGCATTACCCGCACTGAGTGACAGCGAGATGATGCGGCAATTGCGTCTGGCATTACTCGATCCGGCAGCGCCGACACCTTCGGTTGAGGCGATTCTCCACGCCCTGATTCCCCACACCTATGTCGATCACAGCCACGCGGACGCGGTGGTTGCCATCAGTAATACCCTCGATGGCGAAGCCAGCTTGCGCGCCATTTACGGGGCTGAGGTATTGATACTGCCTTACATCATGCCGGGTTTTATTCTGGCAAGGCAGGTGGCGGAGGCAACCCGCAATCTGGACTGGAACAAGATTCGCGGCATTGTGCTGATGCATCACGGCATCTTCACCTTTCATGACGATGCCAAAACCAGCTATGACACGATGATTGAGCTGGTCAGCAAGGCTGAAGACTACCTGCAACTGGCTGGCGGCAAGCAATTGGCGGCGGCGGACTACTCACCCACGGTTGCAGATGCTCTGGCGTTGTGTGCCTTGCGCCGCGAAGCGGGCAAACTAATGGCGCAACCAGTGCTGCTGCGGCTGGATTGCACGCCAGCGGCAATCGGTTTCGCGAAATTGCAGAATTGCGGTGAGCTCATCTCCCGCGGACCGCTGACACCGGATCACAGTATTCACACCAAGCCTTTTGGCGCGGTATTCGACGCGGTAAATGCGTCGGGTCTGGGCGCAGGCCTGCAGGAGTTTGTCAGCAGTTACAAAAATTATTACAACGAGCATGCACAGGCACAGCACCAGATGCTGGATGTCATGCCGCGGTTTGGTGTGTGGAAAAACAAGGGCATGCTTTATCTTGCCGCCAATTTGTCACGACTGCAGATAGTGCAGGACATAAGCGAACACACCATCAGGGCAATCCAGTGGGCTGAATTACTGGGTGGCTGGGATGCATTGCCGAGACGCGATCTGTTCGATGTGGAATACTGGGAACTGGAGCAGGCCAAACTGAAAAAAGCCGGCACGCGCGCCGAATTTGAAGGCAAGGTAGTAGTTGTGTCGGGGGCGGCAGCGGGTATTGGCAAGGCGACGGTGGAACATTTTCAGCAATTGGGTGCAGCAGTTGTGGCGCTGGATATTGCACCAGCTATTACCACGTTATTCGACTCTGCAGCCGTGTTGCCATTGCAGTGCGATGTGACCAACGCCGCGGCGATCGAGGCGGCGCTGCAGCGGGCCGTGCTGCATTTCGGTGGCATTGATGTGCTGGTGAGCAATGCCGGTAATTTTCCCCCAAGCGCACGCCTGGAGGCGATGACGGATGCAGCCTGGGAGCAATCCCTGAGTCTCAATCTCAGCTCCCACATGAAACTGTTACGTGCCTGCATTCCCTTTCTGCAACACGGCTTCGATCCGGCAGTGGTGATAGTGGGCTCCAAGAATGTACCGGCACCTGGTCCTGGCGCCGCCGCGTACTCGGCCGCGAAGGCTGGACTGACGCAGATGGCAAGGGTAGCGGCGCTGGAATTAGGCGCCAACGGTATCCGGGTGAACACCTTGCACCCGAACGCGGTATACGACACTGGCATCTGGACCGACGCCGTGTTGCAGGCCCGTGCCGCGCATTACGGTCAATCGGTGCAGGAATACAAGACAGCGAATGTATTAAAGACTGAAGTATTTGCGGCAGACGTCGCCAGGGCGGTAAGCCTGTTCGCCGGCACACGTCTGGCCAAAACCACTGGCGCGCAACTACCAGTGGATGGTGGTAATGACCGGGTCATCTAGCATCACCGCACGCCACCGCAATTGGAATATATCCCTGTGAAGAATCCCCTCGACATGCAGCCACGCCAACAGAGTATCTGTTATGACGCAGACCAGGACGCGGTCATCATTATTGATCAGACGCGTCTGCCCCATGAGTTTGTGCTCAGCACACTGGATTCACTGGACGCGGTCTGTGGGGCAATCATCTCCATGCAAGTGCGTGGTGCACCGTTGATCGGGGTAACGGCTGCTTATGGGGTATATCTGGCACTGCGTGAAGATCCGCAACAATTGCAGACCGCACTGGACCGACTGGGAGCTACCCGTCCCACCGCCGTCAATCTGCGCTGGGCCCTGCAGCGAATGCAGCACGGCCTAAAGAAAGTTTCTGGTTCACAACGGGTCGCAGCAGCACTGCAAATTGCCAGGGCAATGGAACGGGAAGACGTGGCCATATGCGCGGCCATAGGCGAACACGGTGCCAATCTGCTGGTCGATCTATGGCAGCAGAAAGCGGCGCGCGCTAACTCCGATGCAACAGTTCTCAATGTCTTGACGCACTGCAATGCCGGGGCCTTGGCTACCGTGGATTGGGGTACGGCGCTGGCCGTTGTTTACAAGGCGGTGGCACGGGGCGTACCGGTGCATGTCTGGGTGGACGAGACGCGACCGCGCAATCAGGGTGCGGCGCTCACCTGTTGGGAATTGGCACAAAATAAAATTCCCCACACGCTCATCGTCGACAATGCCGGCGGACATCTCATGCAAGAGGGCAAGGTGGATGTGTGTGTGGTCGGTAGCGATCGCACCGCAATCAATGGCGATGTCTGTAACAAGATCGGCACTTACCTGAAGGCGTTGGCGGCCTTTGACAATGACATTCCGTTCTATGCCGCGCTGCCGCTGTCTACCATTGATTTCACCCTGGCAGCGGGAGTAGGACAGATTCCAATTGAGCAACGCAGTGCCGAGGAAGTGTCCCACATCAGCGGAGTAGATGCCGCTGGCGAATTACACACAGTCAGAGTCACGCCGCCAGGCGTCGCCATCAATAATTGCGGATTCGACGTAACGCCGGCGCGGCTGATCCGCGGCATTATTACTGAGTCAGGCGTCTATGCCGCGACGCGCACGGCGCTGGCACCATTGGCGCTGCCACCAGTCTGAGCATGCTTAGCCTGGTGGCCAGTGCATGCGTCTGCCACCAAGAATATGCAGGTGTAGATGGAACACTGTCTGGCCGCCATCAGCTCCGGTATTGATGACATAACGGAAGCCTGACTCATGCAAGCCAGCCTCGGTCGCAATCGCATTGGCCTTTAACAGCAGCTTGCCCAACAATGCCTCATCCGCCGCGTTGGCCGCGGCAATGTTGCTGATGTGTTTGCGTGGAATAAGCAGGATATGTTGCGGGGCCGCGGGGTTAATGTCGCGAAAGGCATAGAGATCCGCGTCTGAATAAACCTTGTTCGAGGGTATCTGCCCTGCGATAATTTTGCAGAACAAGCAGTCTTCTGCCATTTTCTTCTCCATTTGTCAGATTGTTTACCGGTGGCTGCCGGTCATTCTAGCAGGCTAACAGACAGGACGATAAACCGGGAAATGCAATTGAATACAAACTTGCCACGACTCTTGTTACCACTATTCCTGCTGTTCTTGCTGGCGCCAGCTGCGTCAGTGCTCGGCCAGGAACGGGTGGTGTTCGGCTACAAAGTCATCAATACCTTTCCCCACGACATCAACCTGTTTACCCAGGGACTGCTGTTCCACGACGGGCACTTGTTCGAAGGCTCTGGCCAACTCGGTCTGTCATCGCTCAGCAAGCGCACGCTTGAAGACCCTGCACCACTCATGAGCAAGCGTATGAGTGATCGATATTTTGGTGAGGGAATCGAGGTGGTCGGTGACAAGATTTTCCAGCTCACCTGGCAATCCCATATAGTGTTTGTGTATGACATCAACAACTTTGAACAACTCGGCACACATTACAATGCCACCGAAGGCTGGGGACTTGCGTTCGATGGCGAGCGGCTGATTTTGAGCGACGGCACCGCCACCCTGCAATTCATGGATCCGGAGACGTTTGCGCCGCTTGGCAAGATCAACGTCACGCTCGATGGCAATCCGATCAATATGTTGAATGAACTGGAATACATCGATGGTGAAGTCTGGGCCAATGTGTGGATGACCGATTATATCGTGCGCATCGATCCTGTTACTGGTCTGGTAAAATCCTACATCGATCTCACCGGGCTTGCGGCGCTCACCAAACTCGGCAGTTCCGGAGCCGTGCTTAACGGCATCGCCTGGGATGCTGAGAAGCGCAGGTTATTCGTCACCGGCAAGCACTGGGCCAATCTGTTCGAGATCGAACTGGTCCCACAGTAAGCAGCGCATGAATAGCCTGCAGCGCAATACTCTGAAGTTGACTTTGGCAGTGGCCATTGCTGGCCTGCTCCTGTCCTGCGAAACGATCGGCTATTACACCCAGGCCGCACGTGGCCAACTGTCTATATTGCGTGGGCGCGAAGCCATCGAGCAATTGTTGGAAGACCCCAATCTGGCGCCGCAGCTGCGGGAAAAATTCACTGCCGTCTTGTCGATACGCGAATTTGCCGAGACGCAGTTACAACTACCGGTTGGCGAAAATTATCTGACCTATGTCGATGTCTCGCGTCAACATGTCGTGTGGAACGTATTCGCCGCGCCGGAATTCGCCATTGATCCGATGAACTGGTGTTATCCAATTGCGGGCTGCGTGTCATATCGTGGCTATTTTTCTGAGACGGCAGCGCTGCGTTATGCCGAAGATCTGTCGGCGCGCGACATGGATGTCTATGTCGGCGGTGTCGATGCCTATTCCACGCTGGGATGGTTTAACGATTCCCTGTTGAGCACCGTGAGTGAGCGCGCCGATTATCAGCTGGCATCCCTGATATTTCACGAGCTCGCGCACCAGATTGCCTATGTTCCAGGTGACACTGTATTTAACGAGAGCTTCGCCACCACCGTAGAAAGAGCCGGACTGCGGCAGTGGTTATTATTGGAACAGCATACTGACTTGCTGGCGTTGGCAGAAACGGAACGCGTGCGGCAAGAACAGTTTGTCGCTTTGGTGTCTCAGTATCGCGCGCGACTCGCTGATCTGTATCAGCAAGCACTGGCTGCCGCTGACATGCGCGAGCGCAAGGGGCAGATTCAGGCTGATTTGCGCGCCGAATACACGGCACTGCAACTGCAGTGGGATGGTTATTCAGGTTACGACAACTGGTTTGCCGGTGCGCTCAATAATGCGCAGTTGTCTACGGTGAGTTCCTACAATGACCTGGTGCCGTTTTTTACGGATTTGCTGGAAAGTGTGGACGGGGATTTTCCACGGTTCTACGCAGAAGTGAATCGAATCGCGACAATGGATGCCGATACGCGCGCGCAATTAACCATCAGGACTACGGAATAGACAATTTCACCATATGATAAATATATGGCTTCGAGTCGCGTTGTGCCCGGTTAGCGCTATGCGAAAAACATTCAACGGTTCAAGCGGCTGCGGGTCGCGCTGACCAGGTCGGCGTAGAATTGGGAATCCGGGTCTTTGGCGGCGGCAGCTTCGTAGGCAGCCAGAGCTTCCTGCAGTCGATTCTCCTGCTCCAGCAGACGTCCGAGGCTGCGATCGAAGAACGCATTATTCGGCATGGCGGCGATTCCGGCCTGATAGATCTGGATTGCCTTGTCAGTCTCGCCGGCATTATTGTAGGTGTTAGCCATGATATGCACCTGCGAATCATTGTCTGAACTCAATTCAATGGCGCGTAAATCATAGGCAATGCTGGCCTCATAGTTTTCGTCTTTACGTTCCAGTTCCCCCAGCGTAGCAACGGACGCAATTAATGCCGCCGTAGTTTCTGTTTGCAAGGCGATAAAGCGCGCGAGCAGGGGTTTCGCTTCATCGAAGCGTTCGAGAAAATAATAAGTATTGGCGAGATTGCGCAGCGCCTCGCCAAAATTCGGATCGGCGCTTAGCGCCTTGCGATACTCGGCGATGGCATCGTCGTAGCGCTCCAGATTGCTGTAGGTGTTGCCGCGACGCACCATTTTCTGGGCAAGTTCGTTGTCGATAGTCGGACCGGTACGTTCTATGTCCAGATTGCCATAGCGGTCCAGCAGATTGGTCGAGGTGTTGGCGTCCTGCGCCAGGCTGGAATTGGCAAGCATCAATAAAAGTACAAGCGGCAACATTGGAGTGGCGCGGCGCATTGCAGTCAGCAACTTCATAGTAAATCCTGCGTTGATAAAAATCGTCATAAAAATGGTCATAAAAATGGTCATAAAAATGGTCATAAAAATGGTCATAAAAATGGTCATAAAAATGGTCATAAAAATGTTCATATTCTATTTTAATATTAGCGCCGGCGCGCGGGATTTTGAGCTTGCTACCCGGCCGATTATGCGGGCAGCAGTACAGCCGGCCCCCTGCAATTGTTGCAGACAGGCCGCGGCATTCTGCGCCGGCACACTGGCCACCAGCCCTCCGGAAGTCTGCGGATCGAATAACAGGTCGTAGCGACGATCATCGCGAAAGGCTTCACTGTTATAGATTGATGTGGACTTCTGCGCATTGTCTTGATGCAGAGAACTGAAAATGCCCTGCTGCAGGCATGCCAGCGCACCCTCCATGGCCGGTACTTGTTCCAGCTCAATTTCCACTTCGACCCTTTCGAATTCCAGCATCTCCAACAAATGTCCGGCGAGACCGAAGCCCGTGATATCGGTGCATGCGGTGGCACCATTTTGCTGGAAACACTGCGCCGCCGCGCGATTGGATTGCAACATGTGGGTGAGTGCCTGCGTTATCCAGCTGTGTTTGGCACGATAGCGCATATCAGCGGCCAATAGAGTACCGGTACCCAGCGGCTTGCTGAGTATGATGACATCACCGACAGTCATGCCATGTTTCGTTAGTATCTGATCAGCTTGCGCAAAGCCATTCACACTCAAGCCAAAACTGAGCTCGGGCGATTCCGCGGAATGACCGCCAATTAAACTGCAATTATTTTCCAGCAACGCGGCACTGCACCCCAGCATTAATTCACGCAGCTGTGCTTTCTGATAGCGCTTGCTGGCAAATGGCAGTCCCACCACGGCCAGAGCCGAATGCGGTTGGCAGCCCATTGCGTAAATATCGCTGAGACAATGATTGGTGGCGATGCGCGCGAACAGGTAGGGGTCGTTGATAAAAGCGCTCAACTGATCGATTGACTGCAGCAGCACCCGGTTATTGTCGAGGCGAATAAGCGCGGCATCTTCCACTCTTGACTCACTGCTGATCACATCGGGTTGGGTGAACATGGGTAGTTGCTGCAGCACATCGTCCAGGATATTGCCTGCTACCTTGGCGCCGCAGCCGGCGCAACGCATGGCGTGCTGCCGCAGTTGCTCCTCCGCGGCTTGGTCGAGTAATCCGGGAGCGATGGTCAATTCCTGTTTGCGCTGCGGCAGCTCGGAGTATTTGCGAATAAATCCGGTATCAATCCAGTTCTTCAGCGACCAGACCCGGCGTCCCTTGAAAAATAGTTGATTGCGCGAGGCGATCGCAGTCTTGTTGCCGAGATTGATTAAAGCCAGGGCATGCTGCTGCGGTGTATAGCTTCGCAGTTTTTTGCCAGTGGCATAGCGGACCAGATTCTCCGCCAATGGTTTTCCCTGACGCACAGCATATACACCAGATTTGGGTCGGGGTTCGCCGACTATTGTTGCCGCATCGCCAGCGACGAATACGCAAGCATGATTGGTCGACTGCAGGAACTCATTCACCTCGATGAATCCATCCGCACTCAGCGCCAGTCCGCAGCGCCCGGGCCAGTCCGCAATGCTGGCGCCAGTGGCAAACAAGATTACATCTGCCTTTATTTCCTGATGCTCTGCACAAACCACGGTGCCCGCCTTGAACTCAGCTACGCGATGCGCAAGCAGAACCTCAATGTGGCGAGAAGCGAACTTGCTCTCTGCAAATTTGCGTACCTTGCTGTTATGTCCCATCAGCAGCGCTGCATCTGCCGAGATCAGCTTGATACGCAACCGGTTAGGTTGACGCAGAGGGAGTTTGAGCGCGCTCAGGATTCGATATTGTGCGGCAAGGGCGAGTTCCACGCTGGCGGGTCCGCCGCCGACGATTGCGATGGTGAATTCGGCATTCGTGTCTTGTAGCGTAGCAAGCGCCTGTGTGTAGATTTGTTGCCAGCGTTGCAGGAATGCATCAATTGGTTTTACCCCGGTGGCATAAAGTTCGGCGCCAGGGATCAGGCTCGCATTCGGGCGGGAACCGATATTCAATGACAATAGATCGAATTCAATACTGGGCCGGTTAGCGCACAGAATGGTTTTTTTCTGTAAATCGATCTGCGTGATCTCGGCTTCAATAATTCGAGCGCCGGCAAATTGTGCAAGTGGGCGCAGATCGATATGTATTTGCTCATGGGAGTAATGCCCGGTGATAAAGCCAGGCAGCGAACCGGAATAGGGTGTGGTGATTTCCCGGCTGATGAGTGTGATCGCGAGTCCGGGCACAGGTTTCATGCCGAGTCGTTTCAGCACCGCCAGATGACTGTGACCACCACCGATAAGAACGAGATGCTTTACGATGGGGCTGCTTGGTGCTGATTTCATTTACGGGATGCTACCTTGGTGCGGATCAGGCCGGGCATTCTAACCTGTCCATTTAAGTGACGTAACGCAGAAAATTGCCGCCTCTGGAGCGCTTTTAATATACCGTCGTGCGGGTTTTCGGGTAAGCTTGCTGCTCGCCAATACTACCGCGTCACAGTAGACGTTTCGAACTTATCTCAATCCCTTTTCAAACTAATTCCAATAATGCTGATGTAACCTCGGAGAAGTCATATGCCTAGCAAGATTCGCAATTACCTATTGATCCTGGCACTAAGCCCCCTATTGCTGGTGAATGCAGCGCAGGCGCAATGGTCGCTGGAAAACGGCGCATCGGAACTGAGTTTTGTTACGGTAAAAGCCGATAACGTAGCGGAAGCTCACACTTTTGATCTGATGAGCGGCACTATCGACAATGATGGCACGGTAGCAATCAGTATAGAGTTGGCCAGTGTGAATACGATGATCGATATTCGCAATGAGCGTATGCAGGCCATGCTGTTTGAAACTGCCATGTTCCCCAATGCTGCAATTACTGCCAAGGTTGACCTGGCCGCGATCACAGCTATGGAGACTGGTTCCAGCAGTGTGGCAGCGCTGGAATTCAGTCTTGAACTGCATGGTGCCAGCAAGAGTTATACCGCCGACGTCATGCTCACTCGACTCACTACGGGTGTGGCCGCCACTACCTTGAAACCGGTTATTGTGACTGCAGACAGCTTCGCACTGGTTGCAGGAGTGGAGCGTCTGCGTGAAGTTGCCGGGCTCACCCGCATCAGCAACGCAGTACCAGTCAGTTTCACCGTAGTATTCACCCAAGGTAATTAAGCGGTTAATTTGCTGACTAAGCAGCACCAACGGCGCCAGCCGGATTTCTGATCCGGTTATGGTGCCGGCGTTAGCGCTGTTGCTGACAAGCGCGTCTCTCTGTGTGGTGTTGGTCGATCCGGTATCAATTGTGAGAACAACAACGAACAGAAAGCGATAGCAGCGCCAACCAAAAATACCGCAGCATAATCCATTACCCAGAGCACGCCGAGCAAAGCCGGTAACACTACTGCTGCGATATGATTAATCGTGAAACTGATGCTGGACGTGGCGGCAATGTCTGCCGGGTCGGCAATCTTCTGAAAGTAAGTCTTCAGCGCAATCGACATCACAAAAAACAGTTGATCCAGCAGATACAGTGCTATGGCCCATGCCACGCTATCGACGAAGGCATAGCCCAGGAATACGAATAGCAGTCCAATGTGTTCAATCGCGAGCGAGCGCCGCTCGCCAATATAGGAAATCAGGCGCCCTAATTTCGGTGCCAGCCAATACGTAAGCGCCGCATTCACGAGCGTTAGCAGCACCACATCTGCTACTGGAAAATTGAATTTTTCTACCAGCAGGAAGCCCGCAAACACGACAAATATCTGGCGCCGTGCCCCGGCCAGAAATGTGAGCACATAAAATAACCAGTAACGCTTGCGCAGGAATAATTCCTTGCGCTGTACGACCGCATCTTCAAACTGTGGAATCGCCATCCAGCAATACACGCCAATCGCTATGTTCGCGATGCCAGCCAGCAGGTAGATCAGCAGATAATTCGCGGCAAAGAACATCAAATATACATACAAGGTGCCCAGAACAGCGAGATTGCAAAATGCCCGCGCGCTGAGCAATTGCCCCAGCACGCTGGGTGCTTCTTGCTTGCTGAGCCATTGCAGACTGAGGGAATTGTGGAGAGTCTCCAGATAATGAAAGCCTGTCGACATGATGACAGTAACTAAATACAGCCACAGCGCCTGCGGATAAAACGCGGTAATCGCGGTACCGAAACCGAGCAAAAGCAATGACAGGATGGCGAATTTTTGCTGGCGAATAAACAACATCACAAAGATTGCGGTGAATGCCAGAAATCCCGGAATCTCCCGCAGACTCTGCAGAATGCCTATTTCGGTGCCGGTGAATGCGGCGCGTTCTACTACGAAGTTGTTCAGCAGCACCTGCCAGACGGCAAACGCTACAGTGTTGCCGATGGCAAGCAGGTACAAAAGCGTCTTGCGATCATGTAAATCGGGTCGTTTCATTTGAGTTCTCTGAAAATTCTTGTCGAACCTCCTTGATATTAAGGAGAGTGCCAAGTCGGGTCGCGAGTGGGTAAAGCATCACGGGGCCCGCCGTGAATCCGTCCCTGGAGGCTTGGGCTCGGCATCCATGCCTCGCACATCCCCGCCATGCTTCACCCACTCGCGCCCCTGTTGTGCGCAGTGACTCTCGCAAAAATCAAAATCAAAATCCACAACGAAATGTATTGTTTTCGATTCGATGTGGCTTGCAAGCGGCGTGAATTATATCATCAGGTGGTGATGAAACATTTACAAATATTAGCCGGGCCACATGCACTGCGCCGTTTACGCGAAGAAGGCGTGCATGCGGAACAGTTCCGGGTGTTGCTGGGAGCCTCCGGTGGTCCCAAATGGTTTGTGTTGTACGGACTGGACCGGTATCTGTTTGGTGAATTCTTCAGGGATCGCCAGGCTACGTTACATACATTGGGTTCATCTGCTGGCGCCTGGCGCATGTGTTGTCTGGCTACCGCCGATCCGGTCGCCGCAATTGAGCGCTTGGCGAAAATCTATAGTAATGAGAATTATGGCAAGCAACCCACAGTAGCCGAGATTACGGACAAGGCGCGAGCGATGTTGCAGGCAGTGTTGGGTGCGCAGGGTGCTCGCGAGATTGTGGAAAATCCCGTATTCAAGACACACATCATTGCCGATCGCTGCAAAGGGCTGGGTAGTAGTCACAATCAACGCCTGCAGATGCTTGCGCTGGGTGCTGCGGCCATGGCGAATCTGCTTAACCGCAGGACGCTGTCATGGTTTTTTCAACGCACACTTTTTAGCAGTGCAGGTGAAAGCTCACCGTGGCTTCGTTTAAAGGATCTCGATACGCAACTGGTGCCGCTCACTACTGACAATGTATTTGCGGCGATGATGGCATCCGGTTCGATCCCGTTTGCGCTGGCGGGAGAGCGCGATATTGCCGGGGCGCCGACTGGTCTGTATTGGGATGGCGGCATCACCGACTATCATTTTGATTTACCGTTTTATGCTGGAGACGAACTGGTCCTCTATCCGCATTTTTACTCGAGTGTTATTCCAGGCTGGTTCGACAAACATTTGCCCTGGCGCAGGCCCCGTGCAGAAAATTTCCGTAACGTCGTGCTGTTGGCGCCTTCGGCAGCATTCGTCGCCAGTCTGCCCTATGGAAAAATTCCTGATCGAACCGACTTCAATACGCTCGATTACCAATCGCGTCAGCGGTATTGGCAGCGAGTGCTTGATCTGAGTCGCTATATCGCTGATGATTTCGCGCAGTTGGTGGAAGCTGGCAACAGCCACGCTGATTTTCCTGTACAACCATTGGTATTGCGTTAATGCGATTGCGCCGAAAGCTGCTGATTAGTGGCATTTTATTACTGAGTATTACCAGCAGCGGTTGCGTGGGCGCGATTGTTGGTGCTGCGGTAGATACCACCATCGAAGTGGTCAAGATACCGTTCAAGGTAGTTGGTGCTGCAGTCGATCTGGCGATTCAAGATGACGATGAAGATGAAGAAGATGATGAAGAGTAAACCTTTGAAAAATAAATCAGTGAAAATTAATCCAGCAGACCATGACATCCCCTTGCACTACCATCATTGGGTGGGCGACATGGCTGAGGACCACATCGGGCCGTTCTTCTTCTACATGGAAGGTGCGCATCCGCGCACGGCATTTCGCATTCGCGCCCAGCACTGCAATGCCCATGACTCGGTGCACGGCGGTGTGCTGATGGCATTCGCAGATTACACACTGTGCCTGGGAGCGAACGGTGGTTCGCAGGAAAGTGTGCTTACGGTGAGCTGCAACAATGAATTCACGGCTCCTGCCTTTAGTGGTGATCTGGTGGAAGGATTCTGCGAGGTCGTGAAACGTGGCAAGTCGATGGTATTCGTGCGCTGCGAATTGAAAGTCAAAGACGAAGTTATATTGATGAGCAGCGCGGTCGTTAAACGTATGCGCAAGCTGATTGAATAATTTTATTCCGGTTTATTCTGCAGTCGCTGCAACAATTCCAGTGGACTCTCTGCGATAAACACCGGATTGCCTCCCGCAAGTTCCTCGCGGTCTCCAAAGCCCCAAAGTACCCCGGCTCCAGTCAGTCCATTTTGTTGCGCCGCTGCAAGATCGATAGCACGATCGCCGATCATGAGTGAATTGCTGTTTATAGTGCCGGCATTCAGCAGTTCTGCCAGCTGTTCCGATTTCGCAACATGGTAGTCGCTGCCGCTGACAAACTCGAAGTAGTCAAACAGATTGAACTCCTGCAATACCTTAATCGCATACTTCTCATACTTTGAAGTACACACTCCCATGCGCACTCCGCTTGCCGATAATGCATCCAGCATTGGATAGATGCCTTCATATACGGTGTTTTCAGCGTAACCAAATTCGCCATAACGCTCGCGATAGGCGACGATCAACTGTTTGATGCAATCGCCATCATCACTGCCTGACAGGCGGCGCAGTGCGATCTCCAATGGGGGACCGATGTAGGGTGTTATGTCGCGTTCGAAGCGTGGGGGAAAACCCAGCGTAGTGAGTGCATAGTTCATGCAGCGCACAATGCCAATTGCGGGATTGGTCAGAGTGCCATCGAGGTCGAAGATCAGGGTTTCGTACGGCATCGATTTATACTGCATAGCTCGCAAGACATGGCGGAGTGCATGAGTCTAGTCCTGTAAAGAATAGACTTTCTCGGCGGTGCCATAGAATAACGCATGTTTGTCCGCCTCGGACAGATCTTGAGTCATCTTCTTGAAAGCATTCCACAGCACATGGTAATTCACTGAAAGCCGATCGACGGGAAAATTGCTTTCGAACATGCAGCGCTGCGGGCCGAAGCAGTGCAGCATGTGCAGGTAATAATGTTGCTGTTGTCGGATGAGTTCGTCAGAAGTGGGCGGTCGCGCAGCACGATCCCAGCCGAAACCGTTGTCGGGCATGGCCAGGCCGCCGAGTTTCGCGGACACATTTGGGCATTTGGCCAGTTCGATCATATCCTGCTGCCACTGCTGGAAAATCTCATCACGACAATGACGATACACGCCAACTCCGAGCGGTGTGCCAAAGTGATCAAGAATCATGGTGCATTCCGGCACGGCCTGGGCCAGTTCCAGAAAATCCTGATTCTGATGATGATAATGCCAGCTGTCATACGTTAGGCCCTGGGCGGCGAGTATGCGCAAGCCGCTGCGGAATGATTCCTTGCCGTGCAGATAAGGCGGCGCCGCGCTGACTATCAGCAGGTCTTTCGGGTGGGGGTCGCGCGCGGCCGAATGGCGGATTCCGCGCAGCAAACCCTGACTTGAGTCGCGATGCCGTTGCAGCAACTCCAGTAATTGATCTGTGTTGGTGCCCGCGAGAGTCAAATCTGCATGGGCAACGATGCCGGCTATGAGCGCTTGTGGCTTGCTGCTTTCCCGACTCTCGCGAGCGAGCTGGGTGACAAATTCAGTTTCGCCAAGCGGCCGCAAATGCTCAGGGCCCTCACGCAAATAAAACGCACGGCACTCCATGAAAATGGTTTTTACGATATTGTGACCCGAGTTTGTATCCGCCCACAGTTGCGGCAAGACATAGTCTCGATTGAAGCGCTTCAACCATAAATGGTGATGGGGATCGATGATGGGCCGCTCAGGGTCGATAATGTCTTCTTGCACTTGATTGAGCCACTCATCAGTGCCTGGTTCAAATTGAGTCATTGCCGGATCCTGCCAGTGTTCGCTGGGGTAAGTTCGGTTGTCTGGTGTAGTATGCCGAGTGTGTCTCTGGCGAGCTTGATGTAAATCAGCATCAGGAGATCTGCTCATGCAGATGCCAAACGCAGCGCGTCATCGAATAATCAAAATAAACTGGAGCCGTGCATGAGTATATCCGCGATTGTCATTCTTCTCTATTTGGTCAGCTTCGCGGCCATCGGTGTGTACCTCGCTCGCAATAACCACAGTGCGTCTGATTGGGCCTTTGGTGGCGGTACACTCGGTGTAGCAATGCTGGCGGCAGGCATCGCCGGAACCCGCATTGGTGGTGCCGGTACCTATGGCGTCGCTGGTGATGTCATCTCCGAGGGCATCGGACATCTGTGGTACAGCGTGAATTCATTCGCCGCTCTATTCCTGATTGGTTTGTTTTTCGCCATTCCTTATCGGCGCTTGCAGCTGGCCAGTGTGGGCGAAGTCTTCGATATTCGCTTTGCATCCCGCCGCTGCCAGTGGCTTACCAGTCTGTGTGTGCAGGCAGAGTATCTGGTCGTCAATATTATTGAACCCTATGTGATTGGCACTATCGTAGCAGGCGTTACGGGTTGGCCATTTCCAGTTGGTGTGGCGATAGGTGGATTCGTCATTATCCTGTTCACTGTTACCGGCGGATTGAAAGGCACCGCTATTACCAACATCGTGCACTGTGCCGTGGTGATTATTGGCCTGGCCATAGTCGGTGCGATAGCGATGAACGATGCCGGCGGCTGGACCAGTGTGATGGAGCAGGCAGACGCTATGCTGGCTGCTTCTGACAAGGACCCGGTCAGTTGGTGGAGCTTTACCGGAATCGGCTGGGCCACAATCATCGCCTTGTTTATCTCTGCCACCATTCACACGCCAGCTGTATCTGTATATGCGAACTACGCCAGTTCAGCGGCGAAGCAGGAATTTCTGATCAAGGGCTTTTTCATCGCAGGGATATTAGCCGCGTTAATGCCACTCGTGGCTGGATTTATTGGCATATTAACGATGGCGCGGTACGGTGCTGAGAGCGGCCTGTCTGGTTACATGAATATCGCTCAGCTCGCGATTGATACCGGCCCCATATTCGGCGGCATCGCTCTCGCGGCGGTGCTTGCTGCCGTGATTTCATCGGGTGCACCCATGCTGCTCAGCAGCGCGGCAATGTTTGTTAACGATTGGATTCCCGGTTCCAAGCATTATTCCAGCAACAAAAAATTGCGCGCGTACCGCATTGTAACGGTGTTATATGGCATCGTCGCCTCTCTCATCGCGTGGCTCGGCAATATCAGTTCTGTGTTGCAACTGTTGCTGCTCGGGTTTGCCATGGTGGTGCCACCAGCAATCGCGATTACCTACGTGTTTTACTGGAAGAAGACGACCGAGAAAGCAGCATTCTGGGGCATGTTAAGCGGATTCGCGGCTGGGTTGATTACCTGGTTGCTGAATACCTTGTTCGACGGTGCGGAAAACGCCACGGCCGGTGGCTTCGCACAATCCTGGTATGAGATGATCAACTACCTTGGCGAGTGGCGTGACCCATCGTTCCTGACCTTGTTGCTGCCGATGATTGTAATACCGGTCATGACGTGGCTTGAGCCAAACCGCGCAGACGATGCACAACAGTCTGCGGATTTTTATCAGCGGCTGGGCAGGATTCGCAGAAATTTCGACTGGGCCTGAGCACTAAAAATTATTGGTGCGCGTTACTGCGCACCAGGTTTAATCCAGCTTAGCGCTGTATTTGCCCATTCGCCTGAATCAGGAACGGACCGGGTGTCCGGAAGCTCTGCTCCAGCAGTTTGCTCAACTCCTCGGCTGTATTGGCCTGAGCCCCTGGTACTCCAAAACTCTTTGCCATATCCACCCAGTTGATCTTCGGACTGCCTAAATCGAACAGGCTCGCGGCAATTTTGCCGACTTCAGTGACGCCGAGCCGCCCGTATTCCACGTTAAGAATGTTATATGAATGATTCGCGAAGATTATCGTGGTGACATTGAGGCCTTCCCGGGCCTGTGTCCAGAAACACTGGTTGGTGTACGCGGCGCCGCCATCACCTAACAAGGCTAATACGGGTCGATCCGGACAGGCCAGGGCGGCTCCTGTTGCACAGGGTCCACCCTGTCCGATAGCGCCTCCGGTCAGGCTTAACCATGAATTTCTGGCGCTGTTCTGGCAATAGGGGTAGGCCGCATTGCCGCCACCAGAATCGGTACATACGATCACATCTTCCGGCATGGTGCTGGCGATTGCCTGAATTATTGTCTTGTTGTTCAATTCGCCGTTGGGCTTGCTCATGGCCTGTGCTTCGAAATACGTCGCCTGCGCAGCGCTCGCCCCGGTGTGTTCGGCCAGTCGCAGTAATGCATCGACAGCATCTTCTTCCACATGACACAGGCGTGAAACCTTGCAACCTGCGGGAATCAACTGGCCTGGTATGCCCTTATAGGCGAAGAAGCTGGCTGGAATCTGCCCGCCGACGAGCACGAGGTTCTCCACACCTTGCAGGGTTTGCAAAATCTGTTCAGGGAAATATGGCAGGCGCGGCACTGCGATGCGACCCGGGCCGCCATCGACTCGACCGGGAAAGGTGCCGGTCATCAACTTGCAGCCGGTTTTGGTGGCGATACGGCTGGCTGCTTCCAACGCCACTGGTGTGGAAGCATGATGTTCCAAGAGCAGCATGGTATTGCTGCGTTTCTGTAACAATTGTGCGATGGCGGCAATGGCTTGATCGGTGACCTTGCTGCGAGTGGGCAGCGCATTGGGCGCGACCTTGCCATTGGCATTACCCCACGCGGCATCTGCGCCCATGATCAAAGTCGCAATCTGGCCGACGGAGCCAGGTGTCTGCCGTAGCGTAGCTGTGTAGGCATCCGCGCCATCTTGCGCCAGGGTATCAGCGGTACTGCAGGATTTAATCCAGCCGGAGAAATTACGCGCGAGTGTGTCGATGTCCGAAGTAAGCGGTGCATCGAAACTAATATGATAATTGGGATGATTGCCAATAATATTGATCATCGGGGTATTGGCGCGGCGAGCATTGTGTAAATTGGCAATGCCATTCGCCAAGCCTGGCCCCAGATGTAATAACGTCGCTGCTGGCTTGCCTGTCATCCGACCGTAGCCATCAGCGGCGCCGGTACATACGCCTTCAAACAGCGCCAGCACTGACTTCATGCGTGGCACCCGATCCAGCGCCTGCACCAGATGCATCTCCGACGTGCCTGGATTAGCTATACAAAGTTCAACCCCACAATCCGCCAGAGTCTCGATAAGCGCCGTTGCACCATTCATAGTGTTATTTCCCTGAATCTTTTCGTTAGTGTTTGTTGAATCTGATTTTGAGTTCGCGAATGCTGGTCATCATAGCATTGAAATTTGCTGTGCTTGCAATGCGCAGCGTTATGGATCTTGAGAGAAATGTTCGTATTGAATCAGTCATCCGGATCGAGAGAAATCATATGGGATTTCGCGTAACGATCACCGCAGACTTCTGTTTCTGTAAAAATATCTCCGGCGCGCTTCAAGTCAACTGGATCGATGCTCAGGTCTACAGCGGCTGCATTCTCTTCAACATAACGCACGTGCTTGGTGCCAGGAATGGGGACGAAGTTTTGGTCCTGGGCCAGCACCCAGGCGAGGGCGAGTTGCGCCATGGTGCAATGATTGGTGCGTGCAATGGCTGCCAGCTCATCCAGCAAACGCAGGTTATGGGGCAGGTTGTCTTGCTGGAAGCGCGGCATGGTCTGGCGCATGTCGTCGTCTTCAAGCATGGACATGTCGCGGATCACGCCAGCGAGAAAAGCCCTGCCAAGCGGGCTGAATGGTACGAAGCCAATGCCCAGTTCCCGACAACTGTCGAACACCTTGTATTCAGGGTCCCGCGTCCACAGCGAGTATTCAGATTGCACGGCGCAGATCGGGTGTTCGCGATGGGCGCGACGAATCGTGACAGAGGAGCATTCAGACAGACCAATGTAGCGGATTTTGCCGGCCTGCACGGCTTGGGCCAGGGCGCCAACACTTTCTTCTATGGGCACATTAAAATCCCGGCGATGCAGGTAATACAAATCAATCATGTCGGTGCGTAAACGGCGCAGGCTGGCATCGAGCGTATTACGAATATTGGCTGGCGTGCAGTCCACCGCGCGCTGGCCGTCCCGGTTAACAATGCCGCATTTGCTGGCGAGCACAAATTGCTGGCGGCGTGATCCCAGAACTTCGCCAATGAGGGTTTCGTTGTGACCGAGGCCATACACGCTGGCCGTGTCGAGGAAGCTATAGCCACAGTCCAGAGCCCGCTGCAGGCAGCGTTCTGATTCAGTGCGGTCCGCCACGCCATAGGATTGGGACATGCTCATACAGCCAAGTCCAAGAGCCGAGACCCGCAGTGGGCCCAATTGACGTGTCTGCATGGAGTCCTCTTGAAATTTGGCTGTAAAGCCCCGCTAACTGACCGCGGTGATGGTAACACAAGCGGCAAAGTCCCCAGCCGCCGCCCATTCAGCTTTGTTCAGATTCAGTTCAGACAAGCCCGGTTAAGCTCACTTCCATTGCGGAAAGCCCGGCAACCAGGGAACCCAAGCAAAACCCACGTTATTTTGACCGGTTGCTGGTAGCGTAAACTACCGCAAATCCCTGCTCGACTGTTGGCGGATAGTGAGCGGGGATTTTTTTTGTCTCGAAAAAGGGAGTTCCTTGATCTGTGAGCGATCTTTGGTAGGATTGCGCATTCGCTGCGTCCCCATACTGCGTGGCACCAAAGGTCTTGATGCCCGTCTCCATAAAACCAGTAAATCCCAAGGCAGCCTGCTGCCAAAACCGCCTCATGGCAGCAGTCTTCGCACTATTTTTTATGGCGTTTTCCATGTCCGCAAGCGCACTGGAAGCACTGCCAATAGACCCCAATTTCACCGTGCCAAGCGACCTCGGCGGTATCCATTTCTATCTGATCACGGTCGATGTGGGGGATATGGTATACGACAATTTCGGACATACCGCGCTGCGCGTGTATGACGAAAACACCGACACCGATACCGTATATAACTGGGGCGTGTTCGATATCAGTGGCGGGGTGGTCGACTTCTCCTATGATTTCTTCAAGGGCATCATGCGTTATAGATTGGAGACTCACACGCCGGCCCAGGAATTCAATTCCTATCGCAGCCAGCAGCGCACGGTGTGGCAGGACCAGATCAATCTCTCGAATCCACAGAAGGAAATTTTGTTGCGTCGCCTGCATTGGAACATGCAGCCTGAGAACGTCGTCTATGATTATCTGTACTTCATGGACAACTGCACGACGCGCGTACGTGACTATCTCGATGAAGCTACTGGCGGCCGCCTGGCTGCAAACTCAGGGGCAATCACGTCACAGACCTATCGCGATCAGGTGCAGGCGCATTATGCGTCGGTGGCAGTAATCGGTTTCTCCCTCGATATACTAATGAACAGCAATATCGATCAACCGATAAGCCAATGGCAAGAAATGTTTCTGCCCTTGAGTCTGCGCCGGCAGCTGGCGCAATTACCGTCTGATTTGGCGGAACAAGGGCAGCGCCTGCCGTTGCTGTCTGATTCACAAGTGATTATGGAGTTCCCCCCGCCGCGCATTGAAACTGATCCTTATCAGATTGCCTCGGTGATACTGCTTGCGCCACTGCTGTTGCTGCTGCTCATGCTGAAGAGAATTCCAATGTCCTATTTCGCCACCCATTCCCGACTCGGACTCAAGGCTCCTGGCTTGAATTTTCGCGTGTTAGGCCTGTTAGGACTGCTGACAGGTTTGTTCAGCGGTATCTATGGCACACTCATGCTGGGCAGCTGGTTCATCTCTGATCATCTGGATCTGCATCACAACATAAACCTGTTGTTATTCTGGCCGACTGACCTGCTCGGCGTCATCGTCGGGCTATACTGGTTGCTTACCTGCAAGCCCTGGCCTATGACCCATAACCACAAGCCATTCATTAACTACTATCTGTTGGCACATATCATTGGCATGTTGGTGTATGCGGTGCTCGCAGCGCTGGATATGAGTCAGCAGGCAATTATCGATATCGCGCTGTATGTAGTGCCCGGGTTCTTGCTGTACACCGTGTTGATCTGGCTGGTTGGGTTCGAGACAGCCAGGCCGAGGAATATGTTTCTATGAGCGCAGCTGTCTGCATCAGTGCCAGGGCCGAGCGCGCCGCGCAGCCACACCCGATTGCGCAGCAAATCGGGCAGGCTGCCGAGAAATTGAAACCATTGCATGCGTGTTCTCCCGAGGAGGCGCGCAAGCTGCGTGCTGAGCGTGGCAACCCCTATGCGCCGCAAGCTTGTGCAATGGCCGCGATAGAAAACTATACAATCGATACCGGTGCAGCAAAAATTGCGGCACGCTTGTATCGTCCTCTCGATCAACCC
>Ga0208960_1000095_pt1 | contig 45549 bp, 47 predicted proteins | sample GreLakmeON33MSRF_FD_187703 | JGI IMG/M metagenome (GOLD analysis project Ga0208960, IMG submission 187703) | Freshwater lentic microbial communities from great Laurentian Lakes, MI, USA - Great Lakes metaG ON33MSRF (SPAdes) | ecosystem: Environmental > Aquatic > Freshwater > Lake | place: Great... | reverse complement strand
TCAGATGGCATTCGCGCCAAGGGTGGCACTCGCCTCTCGGTCAAGTTGATTTACCCAAGTGGTAACGACAACCGCCGTGACACAGTGCTTCTTGCAACAGCAATGGCAAAAGAAGCCGGTATCGAATTGGTGCCGACTCTTATTCCAACTGCTGACTACTTCGGCAAGTATGTTCTCGTTTCGAACTTCGAAATGGCGATCTTCGCTTGGGTGGGCACAAACTTCCCAATCGCAAGCTCACCAAACCTCTACAAAGTTGGCGGAGCGCAAAACTTCGGCCAAATCGGCAGTGCAGAAATTGACGCACTGTTTGCAAAGGCGAACAACATTCTTGATCTCAAGAAGCGTTGCGAACTTGCAAACCAAGCCGACAAAGAGGTTTACAAGCTTGTTCACTCGATCACATTGTTCCAGCGCAATAACGTCGTTGGTGTGCCAAAGAATGTTGCCAACTTCGGTGCATTCGGTTTCACATCACTCGACTGGACAAAGGTCGGATTTACTAAAACGAAGTAATTAGAAGTTAAGTAATTTAATTAGTGGGCGGTCCGCAAGGGCCGCCCACTTTTTTTATCTGGTTTTTAAGTTATGAATTTGCGTAAGCGGCGTAGCCAGTGACTTCAAGTTCATCGGCCAGTTCTGGGCCCGCACTCTTGACGATTCGACCATTAGTCAAAATATGAACAAAGTCTGGCTTCAGTTGATCAAACAACCTGCTGTAGTGAGTAATAACTAGTACGCCGAGTTTTGTTTCGTGAGTTGCATCTTCAACTCGTTGCGCACAATCGCGCAGAGCATCAATATCAAGACCTGAGTCAAGTTCGTCAAGAATCGCAATTTTGGGTTGCAAGACTGCAAGTTGCAAAGTTTCGCTTCGCTTTTTTTCGCCACCAGAGAAGTCGACATTTACTGAACGCGTCACTAACTCGGGGTCGAAACCAATTCGCTTGGCTTCGACCTCAATAAGTTTTTTGAGTTCGCTTGAATTACGGCTGCGTGTGTCTAGTGCGGCTGCCATTGCCTCTTGCAGCATCACTCCAGGTATCTCAGTTGGATATTGCATAATCAAATGCAAGCCAGCAATCGCCCGTTGCCAAGTCGGTAATGCAAGCATGTCTACCCCATCAAGGGCAACTGAGCCACCAGTAACTGTGTAACCCGGTTTGCCCATTAGTGCCGCTGACAAAGTTGATTTGCCTGCACCGTTAGGACCCATCACAGCATGAACTTCGCCAGACTTAATTGTCAACGAAACGTCATTTAGAATCTGCGCACCACCAACTGACACTGCAAGATTTTTGATTTCTAGTGTTGTCATTTGTTAGACCTCATTCGATCTCGATTACGACTTCGCCGTTTTCGACTGTTGCAACATAGACAGGCACTGCCTGAGTCGCCGTCAAAGTGTTTGGCTTGCCAGTTTCAAGACTGAAAGAACTGGCATGTCGAACACATTCAATTTCTTTGGTGTCACAGAAAACTTCACCCTCAGAAAGAGCCACATCGGCGTGGCTGCACTTGTCGCCGATCGCATAAACCTTATTTTCTATTCTTACGACAGCGATGGCACGAGTGCCTACAACAAAACGCTTAACCGAACCAGACACAAGTTCGTCAAATTGACAGACAACTGATTTCATGGTTTCGCCTTATTGTTTTGAGACGATTCACCGAGAAGTTTTGTGCTGACTCGCTCTCGTAAATCTGAGATAAACGGCACTGAAGGCAAGCGATCGAGCACTTCGCCAAAAAAACCAAGTACGACAAGTCGTTCAGCAATATCTGGAGCGATTCCGCGACTCTCAAGATAAAAACGTTGCTCATCATCAACTGGGCCAACTGTGCTGGCATGACTGCATTTCACATCATTCGTTTCGATTTCGAGATTTGGCACGCTTTCTGCCCAAGCGCCATGTGACAAAGTGAGATTGCGATTGGTTTGAAATGCCTCTGACTTTGTTGCGTTCTCACGAATTCGAATCAAGCCGGTGTAAACACTTTTTGCAGTGTCTTTGACTGCACCCTTGAATAACAAACTGCTGTGAGTTCGCGGGGCGGCATGATCTTGCAAGGTTCGAAAGTCGTGCATCTGAGTTGAATCAGCAAAATATAAAGCAACCTGTTGCGAGTTTGCACCTTGTCCTTCAAGACGAACCTCGGCACGAATACGGGCATAGTCGCCACCGAGTGCAACCGTAAATAATTTCATCATCGAATCACGCTGCCCAACAGCTTGCTGGTAGCCAATTTGCCATGTTGCTGTGCCGAGTTCGTTAATCGCCACATATGTAACCCTCGCTGATTGCGCGGCACGCACGTCTACAACTGGCACGATTAGCGACTCAATATCATTGCCCGAAATAAATCGCTCAACGATTGTAACTTCGCTGTTCTCTTGTGCATCAATAACTAGACGCGGATACACGACAACACCAGATTGATTTAGCGAGTGAGTAACAATTATTGGCTCTGTGACAACTTGGTTGCGAGCCACAGACACCGCAGTAACTTGCCCATGTTTTAAGTTAAGTTCTTCGAAAATATCTACGGGTTCACGTGAAACAACTTTGGATGTCTGCGAAACAATTTTTTTAATCGTCTCATTAGGGCCTTCTATCTTGGTCGTAACTTGCCCAAGTTTGTAGTTGTCTAAATTGAGATCACCGATGCGGCTATAGCGCCAAATCTCTTCACTGACAGTCGGTTTACTCAGCGTTGTTGCAATAGTTGATGATGTCACTTGCGTTTTCGTTTCTTCTTTTTATTTTGCTTCTCTTTAATTTCTGCTGCAATATCAGTAGCCATGGCGTTAATAATTGCTTCAGCTTCATCTAAGACCGAAGCAGCAGTGCCATCGGCGACGCTGCTTGGCTCATTTGGGGTTGTGGTCGGCACAACTGTGCTGTGCGCCCAACCAATATCGACTGCACGGTGATCAAACTTTGCACAAGCGTCTGGGCATCGCCACGGCGCGTCAGGCGCTAAATCAAGTCGACAACGGCGCATTGCATCACCATTTGAATATGAGCGACTTTCGAAGTGCTTGCACTCAGTTCGCATTGGCATATTTATATTTTTCTTCAGCAGGCTATGTTCAGCCGACCGAACCTTCCATTTGTAACTCAATCAAGCGACTCCACTCAACGGCATACTCCATTGGCAAAGTGCGAGTTACAGGCTCAATAAACCCGTTGACGATCATGCTCATTGCTTGCTCTTGCGAGAGGCCACGACTTTGCAAATAGAACAGTTGCTCGTCAGCGATTTTTGAGACAGTCGCTTCGTGCCCAATTTGTGCATCGCGCTCGCCGACCTCCATATATGGAAACGTCCGACTCTCGCTTGCTTCGTCAAGAATTAACGCATCGCATTGCACGTGACTCTTGCAATTTGTTGCGCCTTCTTCAACGCGAACCAAACCTCGATAAGCAGTGATGCCGCCATCTTTCGAGATCGACTTCGAAACAATCTTTGATGTCGTCTCTGGTGCGGCGTGAATCATTTTTGCTCCGGCATCTTGATGCTGTCCTGCGCCGGCATAAGCCACCGACAAAACTTCTCCTGATGCTTTTGGTCCCATTAGATAAACACTTGGATACTTCATCGTCAGTTTTGAACCAATGTTGCCGTCAATCCACTCCATGTGGCCTTCGGCTTCGACACGCGCACGCTTGGTGACCAAGTTGTAAACATTTGGCGACCAGTTCTGAATAGTCGTATATGTGACGTGGGCACTTGGCTTGACAATAATTTCAACAACTGCCGAGTGCAACGAATCTTTTGTATAAACCGGAGCAGAGCAACCTTCGATGTAGTGAACTTTCGAGCCTTCGTCAGCGATAATTAATGTTCGCTCGAATTGACCGGCATTTTCGCTATTGATTCTAAAATAAGCCTGCAATGGCATCTCGCACTCGACGCCAGGCGGAACATAAATAAATGAGCCACCCGACCAAACAGATGTGTTGAGCGCCGAGAACTTGTTGTCACCAGGAGGAATGACCGAACCAAAATATTGTTTTACGAGATCTGGATACTCACGCAATGCTGTATCCATGTCGCAGAACAAGATGCCAAGTTTTTCGAGATCTTCGCGATTGCGATGGAAGACAACTTCACTTTCGTATTGAGCCGTAACACCTGCGAGATACTTTCGTTCTGCTTCTGGGATACCAAGTTTTTCGTAAGTCCTGCGCATCTCTTCAGGAAGATCTTCCCATTCGTCAACTTGTGCGGTCGCTGGCTTGAGATAATAAAAAATATCTTGAAAATCAATGTCTGGCATATTGACTGCGAACCAGTCAAGCATTGGCTTCTTTTCGAAAGTTTGTAACGAGCGCAAACGCATTTTGCGCATCCACTCTGGCTCGCCTTTCCACCATGAGATCTGCTCTACGACGCCCGTGTTTAAACCTTTGACAGGCTCGAATGCATACTCAACTTTGTCGCTCCAACCGAGTTGGTATTTGCTGAGATCAAGGTCAAATGAGGTCACAATGGGGTTCCTTAAACTGGATAATTAGCACTATCTGCATAGTAACAATTATTGCAGGTAAAGCCTCAACTAAGACACCTAGTTCATTACAGATAGCGTGACGCATCTCATGGAACGCTTCGGTTTAGTCGGTTTACCAAACGCGGGCAAGTCGTCCTTATATAACGCCCTTACTGGCTCAAACGCACTAGCTGCGCCTTACCCATTTGCAACTAAAGACCCAAATATCGGAATCGCCAAAGTGCTTGACCCACGGCTCGATGCGCTCGCCGTAATGTCCAAAACCCAAAAAATCGTTTACGCCACGGTTGAAGTTGTTGACATCGGTGGACTTGTTGAAGGCGCAAGCAAAGGTGAAGGCCTCGGAAATAAATTTCTCGCCAACATTCGTGAAGTTGACGCAATCGTCTACGTCTTGCGGGCGTTTGCCGACGACGATATTCCTGGACCGAGTGATCCACTTGAACATCTTCGCGTTTTAGAAATTGAACTCGCGCTCGCCGACCTTGAATCTGTTGAAACAAAATTAAATCGGATGCAAAAAGCGGTTCGAATGGACAAAACTCTCGAAGACGAACTCGCGGCGCTTACTCGTGCGCAGGCAAACCTTGCTGACGGTCGGCCGCTATATCGCGCGGCGATTTCGGCTGACGATTCACTTCTGCTTGCACCACATTTTTTGTTGACAACTCGTCGAGTGCTTGCAGTGGTTAACGTTGCCGAAGACGAACTACATCGAATTCCAGAATTTGAAGCAATCGTGCGCAAAGAACTTGCGCCGCCCGGGTCGGCAAGCGAAAACCAAGTTGAAGTTCTTGGCATGAGCGTGCAACTAGAAGCCGAAGCAGCACAACTTGATGCAAAAGATCGCAAAGAAATGCTTGAAGCGCTAGGTCTCGGAGAAGGAGCATTGCCACGCATGGTTCGTTCGGCATATCACCTACTTGGATTGCGAACTTATTTTACAACTGGCGAAAAAGAAACTCGTGCGTGGACATTTAATGCTGGTGCAAAAGCCCCAGAGTGTGCCGGCAAAATTCACAGCGACTTGCAACGCGGTTTTATTCGTGCCGATGTAATTGCCTGGGATGAACTATTAAGCATTGGCTCATGGAACAAAGCAAAGGACGTCGGCAAGATTCGTGTTGAAGGAAAAGATTATGAAGTTGTCGACGGCGATACTCTCGAAATTCGCCACAACAGCTAACTGACCATGAGTGCGCCAACTCAATTCAAGACTGGTTGGTTGGTCTGCCAGGCCCAAGTTTTAGCGAGTCTAAATATTGCCGACACTGCTCGATCGCGTCGCCGAGGACTGATTGGTCAAACAGAAATTGTGACTCCACTACTAATTGATTCATGTAAATGGATTCATACCTTCGGGGTGAAGTGTGCACTTGATGTTGCGTATCTTGACGAACGATATATGGTCACCAAGACGCAAACCATAAAACCGAAACGAATTGCGTTGCCCGTATTCGGTGCACAACATGTGCTTGAAGCAGCAGCGGGCAGTTTCGAAAACTGGGGACTTGTTATTGGCCACACTCTTGAAGTGCGTCTGGCATGAGCAACAATTCTGCAACTAAATCGGGCGGCTCTTTAATTTTGGTTGCAACACCAATCGGCAACCTTGGCGATATGACACAGCGAGCAGTTGAAACATTGCAAAGCGCTGACGTGATTTGTTGCGAAGACACACGCCACTCTGGCAAATTACTCGCCCATTTCGGCGTGACTGATAAAAAATTGATCGTGATCAACGAACACACTGAATATGACGCTCGTGAAGAAATTGTCGCGCTCGTCGTATCAGGATCTTTGGTTGCTTTAATTACTGACGCAGGAACACCAGGCATCAGCGACCCGGGTGAACGATTAGTGACCGCGGTTATAGAGGCTGGTGGGCAAATAACTGCAGTGCCTGGCGCATCGGCACTGACAATGGCGTTAGTAATCAGCGGACTGCCAACTTCAAGGTTCGTGTTCGAAGGTTTTCTTCCACGCAGTGGTATTGAACGCACAGAACGACTAGCGATGACCACAACTGAGTCACGCACAATTGTGCTTTATGAAGCACCACATCGACTTGTTAAAACGTTAAGTGATTTAACGACTGCCTGCGGTGCGATGCGTCGTGTTGTCTTGGCGCGAGAACTGACAAAACTGCACGAAGAAATCTGGCGTGGCACATTGCAAGATGCAAATATGTACGTCGCAAACACAGAACCTCGCGGTGAATATGTGATCATCATTGAGCCGGCTAAACCACCTGCTCCCCCAACTAACGAAGAACTTCTGGCAGCGATTCGAGCCGAAATCGCCAAAGGTGTGAGTCGAAAAGATTCAGCAGCCCGAGTATCAGCCCGATTCGGCGTTGCTAAACGCACTGTGTACGAACTCGCATTGCAAGTTCGTGACGACGTTTAGAATATATACGTGTCAAAGTTCTCGGCGACAACGCCAATTTATTATGTCAACGCTAAACCACACCTTGGTCACGCGTATACGACGATTATTAGTGACGCCGTATGCCGATGGCACAAACTTTGCGGTGAAGATACTCATCTTTTAACTGGCACAGACGAACATGGTTTGAAAATTCAGCAATTTGCCGATGCGCAAGGCGTTTCGCCGAAACAATTTGTCGACAAAATTGCGCCGCTGTTTGCTGACGCATGGGATCGCCTAAACATTGAAGTCAGCGACTTCATTCGCACCACAGAAGAGCGTCACAAAATTGGTGTGCAGAAACTTCTGCAGGCTTGTTATGACGCCGGAGACATTGAAGTTGACATTTATCGCGGGCACTATTGCGTAGCCTGCGAGGCCTACTACACGCCCGAAGAACTTGACAGTGGCAAATGCAAAATTCACAACACACAAGCCGAATATGTCGAAGAAGAAAATTATTTTTTTCGACTTTCGCGATACGAAGAGCGACTTTTAAAATGGTACGCCGATCATCCAGATGCAATTAAGCCTGAACATCGCGTCAACGAAGTAACTGGGTTCATCAAGCAAGGTCTGCGAGATTTCTCTGTGAGTCGCAAAACTTTGACCTGGGGTATTGAGTTACCTTGGGATAAATCGCATGTCGCCTATGTTTGGTTCGACGCGCTAGCAAATTACATCACGGCACACGGATACGGAACGAACGATAAGCAGTTCGCCGAAAACTGGCCAGTTGATTATCACTTCATCGGCAAAGACATTATTCGGTTTCACTGTGTTTATTGGCCAGCAATGTTGATGTCAGCAGGGTTAGAACCACCAAAGGGTTGGGCAGTTGGCGGTTGGTTATTAGTTGGTGGCGAAAAAATGTCAAAAACTACCGGCAACGTTGTCAACCCGCTCGACCTAATCGATGATGTCGGCGTTGATGGTTTTCGTTATTACGTATTGGCAGACACAAACTATGGCAATGACGGTGACTTCTCGTACGAAGGTTTGCTCTCGCGCTACAACTCTGATCTGGCAAATAATTTTGGCAATCTTGCAGCGCGAGTTGCCACAGTTGTTGAAAAAAAATGTGGTGGCATTGGGCCAGTTCCGTCTACCAAAAGCCCGCTCGCGGCAATCGCGGCGCAAAGCGTCAGCGACACGATTCGCGAATGGAACAACGTGCAACCAAGTCGTGCACTTGACGCCACTTGGTCGTTGATTCGTGCGACAAATGCTTACCTTGAAACAAACGAACCATGGAAGATGGAACCCGGCAAAGATCTTGACCGCGTAATGGGAGATGCGCTTGAAGCGTTGCGAATTGTCACGATTTTGGCGAGCCCCGCGATGCCAGTAACTTGCCAAGATGTTTGGCAACGACTTGGAATGACGGGCAAAGTTTCGGATCAGCGCGTGAATCTGAACACAGCGTGGGGTCAATACCCAGGTGGCACGACAGTCACGAAAGGTGAACCACTTTTTCCGCGTAAAAAGTTATAGCCGTGACAAGTTCGAATCACGAAACAATTGCATGGACTGACACTCATTGTCATGTGACCTACGAAGACATTCCGGGTGGTTCAGAACTGGCGCTTGATGCCGCACGAGCAGCCGGGGTTACTCGAGTGATCACAATCGGTACTGATGCCGTGACTTCACGCGCAGCGGTTGAACTTGCGGCTAAACACAATGACGTTTGGGCGACAGTTGGTTTGCATCCGCACGATGCGAAAAATGGATTAGATGGCTTGCACGAACTAATTAAGGCGCCACGCGTCGTAGCGATCGGCGAATGCGGGCTTGACTATTACTACGACCACTCTGAACACAAAGTGCAGCGCGAAATGTTTGCTGCGCAAATTGCATTGGCTACCGAAAATAAATTGTCTCTGGTGATTCACACACGAAATGCGTGGGATGAAACATTTGAATTACTTGACTCATGCGGGATACCCGAGCGAACTATTTTTCATTGTTTCACCGGATCTCCAACTGAAGCTAAAAAATGCTTGGATCGCGGTGCATATCTTTCTTTCTCAGGAATAGTTTCATTTAAAAATGCACAAGATATTCGCGACGCAGCAAAAATGTGCGACGCCGACAAAATGCTTGTCGAAACTGACAGCCCGTTTCTTGCTCCAGTTCCACATCGTGGCAGCATGAATCAACCTGCATATCTTGTCGATGTCGGCGCATGTTTAGCGCAAGTGCGAAATGTTTCACTTGACGAAATCGCAAGCCAAACCACTCGTAACGCCAACATTGCTTTCCCTAGAATCGTTGCGTAGCCTTAAAGTTAGGCAGATTTCAGCGAGAACTACGCAGTAAATGGGAGAAAACAAGTTGCTTCTTTCGACCTTTGATCGTCGACGAATTCTGCTGATCGCTCTACTGACATGCGTTTTATTGCCAACACTTTGGTTGATTAGCCGCAACACCACAGAACAAACTGACAGCACATCTGCAGTTACTGTGTCGACATTAAATTCTGGCTCTGCTGCAGATGACGAATCACTTGACCCAATAATTCTTGGAGGGCCAGCACCGATTATTCAAGATGGATCGGCACAAATTGCCTACCCAGGCACCGTCGAAAATGGGTTACAGGCAATTGCGACTTTCAGTAGTTTCGACAACGCCCCCGACGTCGTTTGTTTCTTTCCTCAGGCCCCGATGGGCATTTCGATAATAGTTACGAATATCAACAATGGTCGCACGGTCAAATGCACAAATGTATTCAGAACATCGCTTCCATCTGGTGCAACAGGATTGCTGCACACGAAAATTTTTGAATCGATTTCTAATCTTGTTGACGCGCCGATTCCTGTGATTATTTCCTGGTGACGTTTTCGCGGACCGAAGTTTCTGCGTTGCTTAGTAAGCACGGGCTCGCCCCACGACGAGCATTCGGGCAAAACTTTGTTGTGGACGCAAATACAGTTCGCAAAATTGCCCGAATTGCTGACGTTCATGTTGGAGACTATGTGCTTGAAATCGGCGCAGGTCTTGGGTCATTGACACTGGCTCTCGCCGAAACTGGTGCACAAATAATTGCCGTCGAGATAGATAACGGATTAGTTGAAGTATTGCGAGAGACAACCGCGTTGCTGCCAAATGTAGAAGTAATTCATGGCGACGCGATGCAACTTGATTGGAAACCGTTGCTCGAAAAATCACAACATTGGCATGTTGTTGCAAATTTGCCTTACAACGTGGCAACGCCAATGATTGCTGACATTTTGGATGGCATCATGCAGGTTGATCATCTCTTGGTGATGGTGCAAAGCGAAGTTGCTGACCGCTTAGTCGCACAAGTTGGAAGTGATGCTTACGGTGCTGTGAGTGTAAAAATTGACTATTGGGCAACTGCCAAAATTGTTGGCGATGTGTCGGCTTCTGTTTTCTTTCCACAACCGCGCGTTGAATCGGCGCTCGTTGACATTCGCCGGCGTGCCGAACCCGGCGTTATTGATGTCGTTGCAAGTGAGTTATTCAAACTCGTGCGTGCCGGATTTGCTAAGCGTCGCAAGATGTTGCGTCGCGCACTCAACGAAATTGCGACGCCTGAACATTTTGCCATGGCTCGTGTCAACCCAGAATCACGTGCCGAAGAATTAGACCTTGCCTCTTGGGGACGACTTTGCAAAGTTATTAACGCAAACAAAAGCCAGCAACACTCGACATGAATATCCAACTAGTCACGTTGTTGGCGCCAGCGAAACTTACCGTTTCGCTTCGGGTTACCGGTGTTCGCCAAGATGGCTTTCATTTAATTGATGCCGAAATGGTGACGCTTGATTTAGCCGACATTCTTGTCGTCGACACAACGAGAGATGGTCTCGAGATAAACGGAAACTTTGCCGGTGATTTGAATACTGGCTTCACAAATAACGCTGAGAATCTTGTTGTTCGTGCTCTAAAGCTTGTCAATCGAAAAGCGCATGTGACGGTCACGAAAAATATTCCATCAGGTGGTGGCTTGGGTGGCGGATCGGCTGACGCTGCGGCGATTTTGCGTTGGGCGGGCTTCACAGATCTAAATGCAGCATCAAAACTCGGAGCAGATATTCCATTTTGTATCGCCGGTGGACGTGCGCGAGTCTCGGGTATCGGCGAAATAATTAATCCTTTGGCAAATTTGCGACGCGACATCACACTTGTGATACCGCCATTTGGTGTTTCTACACCTGCGGTTTATAAAGCATTTGATGAGCTCACAGATTTCGGAAAACTCTCGCTCAAAGATGCTGGTGCCAACGATTTAGAACTAGCGGCGATAAAAGTTGAGCCAAGGCTAGAAATATGGAAGCAAAAAATTGCACAGGCTGCCGGTGTCGAACCGAAACTCGCTGGCAGCGGATCAACCTGGTGGCTTGAGGGCAAGTTTGAAAATCTCGCCGACCAACTAACCGGCGCCGTAGTGATTAACACTCAAACTAGTTAAAAAACGTTTATTTGTTGCGTTGACGACGCAAACAACCGACTACGGGACGGTTACTTGTTGCGTTGATGTCGGGTACGGCGAAGCATCTTCTTGTGCTTCTTCTTGCGCATACGTTTGCGGCGGCGCTTGACCAGTGATCCCATGACTCGCAATACGATATCTGCTTAAGATGAGAAACGACACTTCTATTGGCTACCGTAGAGGCGTCGAGAAATGACCTTTCCGGGGTCGTTCAATGGCAGGACAACGGGTTTTGGTCCCGTATATAGGGGTTCGAGTCCTCTCCCCGGAACTAGAAGTGGCGTGAGAATGGGTCTCACGCCCGCAAACTTGCGATCGTGTAGAAATTAAACATGCCGATTTACGCAATAGTCCTCGCCGCTGGTGAAGGAACCCGAATGCAATCAACTCGACCGAAGCCGTTGCACATGATGTGTGGTCGACCAATGGTGATTCACGTGATTCACTCGCTTCAAGAAATCGAGATCACTCAAACAGTTGTCGTGGTTGGTCACGCCGCAAAACAGGTCAGTGAAGTTGTGGGTCAGCAAGCACCGAAGTGGTCAAATATTTCTTTCGTTGAACAACGAGTTCAAAACGGCACTGGTGATGCAACGATCATTGGATTATCTGCGATTGATAAACAACTGGGCACGACAAGCGAAATTGAAGATACTTCAACAGTTATCGTGATGCCAGGAGATACCCCTCTATTACGCGCTTCAACTATTTCGGCACTTGTGCGTGAGCATCAACAAACGAATAATGCCGCAACATTGCTGACTGCATTTGTCGACGAACCAACTGGCTATGGCCGAATTATTCGTGCAAAAGATGATCACGTATTGCGAATCGTCGAAGAACGTGATGCAACCCCAGAGATTCGTTCAAATAACGAAATCAACACGAGTATCTATGCTTTTCGACGCGATCTGCTCGGGCCGGCGTTACGACGTATCTCAAACAAGAATTCTCAATCAGAATATTATTTAACTGATGTCGTCGAGGTGCTCGCGAGCATGGGACACAGAGTTGGCTCGCATACCTCACCAGCAAACGAAGTCACCGGCGTAAATGACCGCTGGCAGTTAGCGCTTGCTGAACGCGAGCTTCGTTCACGAACAAATAAGCAATGGCTAATCAATGGTGTAACGATGTTTGATCCACGCCAAACATTTATTGATGTCACCGTGACTATTGGCAGAGATGTCACTCTGCTGCCTGGCACGATATTGCAGGGTTCAACAGCAATTGGTGACAACTGTGAAATCGGGCCAAATACACGATTAATCGACACAGTTGTAGGCGCTGGATCACACCTTGAATCAACCGTTGCACGAAACGCAAAGATTGGCAAGAACGCCAAAGTCGGACCGTTCGCCAATCTGACCCCTGGCACCGAAGTCGCTGACGGCGCAATCACCAGTTCGTTCTATGATGGTGTGCAATGACTCCACCCAAAGAGATGAATAAAACAATTGACAAAGTAACTACAAAGCGGATGGCGCTCTACACGGGTCGTACTCATCCTGCACTCGCCGCCGAAGTTGCACAACACTTAAATGTTCAACTTGGTGAAGCAAATATCGTTGAATTTGCGAACGGCGAACTTCGACCAAGATTCGGTGAGAGTATTCGCGGTGGCGATGTGTTCATCATGCAAACGCATTGCGGTTTTGACGGACGCAGTATCAACGATTCAATCATGGAACAATTAATAATGATCGACACCGCATACCGCGCGTCGGCAAAACGCGTCACCGCAGTTTGTCCTTTCTATGGATATGCACGGCAAGACCGCAAAGCCGAAGGTCGCGAACCGATTACGGCTCGAATGATTGCTGACATGTTTAAAGCAGCCGGATCAAAGCGGATGGTTTCAATTGATTTGCATAGCGGTCAAATTCAAGGTTTTTTTGAAGGACCAGTTGATCACTTGACTGCGATTCCGGTTCTTGAACAATACGTTCGCGATAATGCGCGCGAAGGACTTGTAATTGTTTCGCCAGATGCAGGCCGTGTAAAAGTTGCCGAAAGATTCGCCCAACACTTAACTGACATGAGCGCTGACGTTGCGTTCATCAACAAGCGACGTCCAAAGAACACGACAAATGTGGCCGAAGCAAAAGAAGTTATCGGAGACGTTGAAGGTCGACTTTGCATATTGGCTGACGACATGATCGACACTGGTGGAACAATTTGCAGTGCGGCTGAGTTGCTATATTCGCGTGGCGCAAAAGAGGTTTGGGCAATGGCTACGCACGGAGTGTTGTCTGGACCAGCAATTGACCGTTTAAATAAGTCGCAAATCACCCGGGTTGTACTGACAAACACTCTGCCAATCGCACCCGAGAAGCGAATTGCCAAGATCGAGATCCTTTCAGTGGCCAAGATCCTCGCCGATGCGCTGTCAGCCGTGTTTGAAGACACCAGCGTCAGCGATTTGTTCGGCGGCGAAAACCAGGCATAATTTGCTAGTTATTTAGCCAGATAGCAAGTCAACAAACCGCGTGGCAAGAGCTAGCACTCTCCCATAGAATAAACAGCCGTCAATCTGTTGACGTCTTATTCGACTTTCGGAGTTCTCATGGCTACAACCCTTAACACCCACATCGGCCGCAAAATTGGCAGTGCTGAATCACGTCGCCTTGTTGCAACAGACCATATTCCGGCTGTCATCTACGGTCACGGCATGGTGCCAGTAAAGATCACAGTTGAACGACGCGACTTGCGTGTGGCACTTGCAGGCCCAGCAGGAGTAAACACGATTCTTGAACTTCAAGTTGGCGATGCAAAATATCCGGCGATTGTCAAAGAACTTCAGCGCGATCCGGTGAAGCGCGTTGTGCGACATATCGACTTCATGCAAATTTCTCTCACTGAATTGATCACAATGGATATTCCAGTTCACCTTTCAGGAGTCGCAAAAGCAGTTTTGGCTGATGGTGGTCTTGTAGATGCAACTGTTAACACGATTCAGATTCGTGCAACTGCGGCAAATATTCCAAACGAAATTTTGATTGATGTCACCGACATGGGAATGCAAGACGTTATTCGTCTTTCAGATATTGCACTGCCAAAAGGTGTTAGTGCTATCGGTGATCCAGATCTTGTAGTCGTAACAGTGCTCACAACCAAGATTGAAGAAGTGGCAGCAGTTGTTGCCGCACCAGTCGAGGGCGATGCCGCTGCTACTGCAACTCCAGATGCGGGCGCTGCTCCAGCAGGCGACGCCAAACCGTCAGCCTAAAACTAAATGGGGCTGTTCGGTCGCAAGAAGCGGCCCGAGCATCCTGAGCGTCGCGGAAAACCATTCGATGCTCTTGTTGTCGGCTTAGGAAACCCAGGCGCAAAATATTCGCGCACCCGACACAATGTCGGCACAGAGACTATTGAACTTCTAGCAAAACGACTTGCGGTCACACTAAAAACCGGCCGTGACCGAGCGTTAACGAGTGAAGTGCACGCCGGTACTAAACATTTCTTGATCGCAACCCCAACTACCTATATGAACGAATCTGGAAATGCAGTTGGCTCACTTGCACGACGTTTTGCGATAGACGATCCATTAAAAATAATCATCGTTCATGATGAACTTGATCTTGAGCCAGGAGTCGTAAAAATAAAATCTGGTGGCGGACTTGCTGGACACAATGGTTTGCAATCGGTCACACAACATTTAAAAAATCAAGATTTTATTCGCATACGTATTGGCGTGGGCAAGCCTGCTTCAAAAGAGGCTGGCGCCGATCATGTTTTGTCGAAGATTCCTGCAGGCGAACGCGAGTTGCTTGACATTTCAGTGCAAATTGCTGCCGACGCGGTGCAACTAATTATTGCCGAAGGTCTTGATGCCGCAATGCGCAACATCAACGCCCGCTAGAGCACATTGCGATGACTGTTCTAGGTGAACTTGCATCAACGCTCAGTTTTGATCCAGCACTAAATGCAGCGCTCGGCGCAAAGAGTGCGTCAATTGTTTGTGCCGACCACACGTGGCCACTGTTGCTATCTGGGTTAGCCCAACGCACCAACGATGAAATCGTCGTTGTCGCTACCCCGACTGGGTTAATGGCTGGTCAATTGCATGATGACCTTGTCGCATTTCTGCCTGAACGCGATGTTGCGTTGTTTCCGGCATGGGAAACATTGCCATTTGAACGAGTGAGCCCGAATGTTGAAACGATGGGCAAACGTCTAGAAGTTTTATGGCGAATCAAAAATGATCGGCCAAAAATAATCGTTACTGGTGTCAGGGGTTTGCTTCAACATCTCAGCAACACAGTCGTTGAACCGCTAGTTGTCAAACAAAAAACGCAAGTTGATATGGATGAATTAATCGTGACGCTTGCACGCTTTGGATATCGTCGTGAAGAACTTGTTGAACACCGCGGAGAATTTGCGCGACGAGGTTCAATCATCGACGTGTTTCCATCAACATCAGATACACCAGTTCGCATCGATCTATGGGGCGACGAAGTAGACCGACTGACTGCGTTTAATGTCAACGACCAACGCAGCACAGAAGATCTCGACATTGTTCAGATATTTCCGGCTCGTGAATTAATTATCAACTCAGATGTCGCAACTCGGGCACAAGATTTAATTGCCAAAGAACCCTGGGGACAAGAAAACTGGGAACGAATCGCGCAGGGTGCAACTTTTGACGGCATGGAGTCTTGGTTGCCATGGGTTGCAACTGATAGCGAAGTGCTCACTAGCGTTTGCGCCAAAGCAGCACCGCTACACATAGTTTTGATCGAACCAAGACGAATGCGCGATCGTGCACGTGACTTGATTGCCGAAGAAGACGACCTCGCACGTGCATTGGCATCAACTTGGTCGCGTGACCCAGATCAGAAATACCCACGGCTTCACTCAGAGATTGAATCTTTTCTTGAAAATACCAATGCTGAGTCAATAATTTCTCTGAGTCCTGTCGCCGATTCTCCACGAGCAACAAGCATCGAAACTTCAACTTGGGGTCAAGCCACCGGCGACACTGAAGCACTCGCAAATCGAATTTTACGATTAGTCACAAAAAAATTCAGAGTTGTAATTGCAGCGGACACTAAAAGTTCGGCCCAAAGGTTCTTTGAAGTGCTCACGCTTGAAGGCGTGACCGTGCGTTCACTAGAGCAAAACCCGAGCTCAATTTCAAGCCCAGGTGTTTCGATTGTTGTTGCTCCATTGCATAACGGATGCATAATTAATGCACACGACCTTGCGCTGATAACTGAAAGTGACCTGACTGGTCGGCGTCGAACTCACCGTCATACAAAACCGGTTAAGCGAAGTTCGTCAAGTATTTTCGAAGATCTAAAGCCTGGCGACTACGTCGTTCACCATGTGCATGGAGTTGGCAGATACCTCGGCATGTCAAAGCAGTCGATGGGTGGAGTTGAGCGCGACTATATGCAACTGCAATACAACAACGGCAATTTATATGTGCCAACTGATCACATCGACGCCATTCGTCAATACATCGGTGGAGAAACTCCAACACTAAATCGCATGGGTGGATCTGATTTTGCAAGGGCTAAGGCCCGAGTCCGCAGTGCCGTTCGTGAAATTGCACAAGAACTTGTCGTTCTCTATCAACGCAGAGTTAGTGCGGCTGGTCATGCTTTTGCCAGCGACACGGCGTGGCAGCACGAAATGGAAGCAGCGTTTCCATTTGTTGAAACCCCTGACCAACGAATTGCAATTACTGACACAAAAAGTGACATGGAGCGCGAAGTGCCAATGGATCGTCTCGTTTGTGGCGATGTTGGATTCGGAAAAACAGAAGTCGCTGTTCGTGCGGCATTCAAATGTATTCAAGAAGGAAAACAAGTCGCAGTCTTGGTTCCAACGACGTTGCTTGCATCACAACACGGCATAACTTTCGGCACACGATTTGCCGGATATCCGATTCGTGTTGAGGTGCTCTCACGATTCTTGACAGCCGCACAAGCCAAGCAAGTCTTAAAAGGTCTTGAATCTGGACAAGTCGATTGTGTGATCGGCACGCATCGATTGCTGCAAGAAGGCGTTAAGTTTAAAGATCTCGGACTTTTGGTTGTCGATGAAGAACAGCGATTCGGCGTGCAACACAAAGAACAAATGAAACAATTGAAGACAAATGTCGATGTATTGACACTTACTGCGACACCGATTCCGCGCACTCTAGAAATGAGTCTCGTGGGTATCCGTGATTTATCTCTTCTGAATACTCCCCCGGCTGACAGACAACCGATATTGACATTCGTTGGCGAAGAAGACGACCGAGTTGCCACAGAAGCAATTCGTCGTGAACTATTGCGTGACGGTCAAGTGTTTTGGGTGCATAACAGAGTGCGATCAATCGAAGATCGAGCCCAAGAGTTGCGCGAGTTAGTTCCTGAAGCACGAATCATTGTCGCGCACGGGCAAATGGATGAAGCAAAACTTGAGCGAGCTGTTCAAGATTTCTGGGAAGGTAAATACGACGTACTTGTTTGCACAACAATTATTGAAAGCGGCATCGACATGCCGACTGTCAACACCCTCGTAGTTGAACGCGCCGACTTGTTGGGTCTTGGTCAATTGCATCAACTAAGAGGTCGTGTCGGTCGAAGCGGACAGCGTGCTTATGCTTATTTGTTTCATCCCCGAGATCGCGCATTATCTGAAACCGCCTACGAGCGACTGCGCACAATTGGAGAAGCGACCGAACTCGGAAGTGGCTTTAAAATTGCGATGCGCGATCTCGAAATTCGCGGCGCGGGAAACCTGCTTGGCGAAGCGCAGAGTGGACACATCGCTGCAGTTGGATATGACCTCTACTGCCAACTTGTAACCGAAGCAGTTGCCGAGATGAAGGGTGAAGCTCCACAGATACCAATCGAATTAAAAATTGACGTGCCGATCACTGCATTTTTGCCAAACAGTTACGTCGCCAAAGAAGAACTGCGTCTTGATGCATATCGTCGCCTTGTGGCTGTAAAAACTCACGCCGATGTTCAAGACATAAAGGCCGAATGGGAAGATCGATTCGGAGAATTACCAGATCCTGCTAAGTCGTTGCTGATGGTTGGTGCTCTTCGCGCAGAATGTCACCGCATCAAGATTCGCGAAATTGTAGTTTCTGACAATCGAGCACGCCTCTCACCGATCACACTTAAAGCCAGCGAAGCAATGCGTCTTGTGCGCTTGTCACCGTCGGCAAATTATCGCGAACAAACCAACGAGTTAAATATCGCAATTCCGCGGGGCGAAGAGCCAGCAACATATTTGGTGGGCTTTATGCAAGAACTTATTGAAGTTGTGGCACTAGGGTAAATGCGATGAAAAGCAACAATAAAACTCGCGCCCGCCTAACAAGTTCATTTCTCGTGGGTCTGCTAATTATCTCAAGTTGTGGTGCTACTTCTAACCCAGCCGCCAAAATTAACGGTGAAGAGATTTCGCGAGAAGAACTCGAACAAACAATTACCGAACTTAGCGACGCAGGACAAACGCCTGTTGTTGATGGCGAAATCGCCGGAGACACTGCACGCAGTGTGTTGGGTGCGCTAATTCAAGGTCAGGCCTCGTTGCAACTACTTGCAGACTACGACCAACAAATTACCCAAGAAGATCGTGACTCGGTTAAATCATCGCTCAGCCAAAATACTGACACGGCCGAATTTACGGATCACTTAAAAGATTTAATAATCAATTTAAATGCTGGAACACTTGCCCTGGCGCGAATTCTGCCGCCCGATGCAAAAACTGTGGCGACAATGTACGAAAAGGCGCCATCATCACTTGGAGTGATGTGCATTCGACATCTCGTTGTCAAAGAAGAAGCAAAGGCCAAAGAGGCGCTAAAGAAGTTTTCTAATGGTGCAGACTTCGCAACGTTGGCTGGCGAATATTCAATTGAGCCAAATGCTAAACAATCAGGCGGCGCGCTCTCGGGTGCCGATAACGCTTGTATGAAACTCAGTGAATACCAGAGCGGATTTGATGCATTATTCACTGCCGGTGCACTTTTGGCGAAGCCTGGAGTTGCCTTTGGCCCTGTTAAATCAAGTTTTGGTTATCACCTAATTTATGTTCGACCATTCGTTGAAGTTGCTGAAGATATTTCGACGCTATTAACGACCGCTACGGGCGAAACCCTTCTTGATGGCTACATTGCAACGTCAAAAATCGTTATTGACTCTGCCTACGGCCGCTGGGATGCCGCAAGTGGCGCTGTCGTCACGAACTAAGTTGGCACGCGCATGACGGCGCAAATCACAATCGTTGGTCTTGGCCCAGGATCTATCGATTCGATAAATCAACAGACGATAAATGCAATTGAGCGAGTCAAAGTTCGCTTCGTTCGAACAACACGACATCCAAGTTCTCACCTTGTAAAAGATGCGGTGAGTTTTGACGAAGAATACGAACGTCACGACTCATTTGAGGATGTTTATACAGCAATCACCAAACGATTAATTCAAGCAGCGCACCAAAACGGCGAAATTTTGTACGCGGTGCCGGGCTCGCCACTTGTGCTCGAACAGACCGTACAACAATTGCTAAAAGACGAGACCGTAAATATCGTTCTCGTGCCCGCAATGAGTTTTTTAGATATTGCCTGGACTGAACTTCGAATTGACCCAGTAGATGCAGGTGTGCGAATGATCGACGGTCACCGCTTTGCCGAACTTGCCGCTGGTGAACGAGGTCCATTATTAGTTGCGCAGTGTCACGCCAAATGGGTGTTGTCGAATATCAAACTTGCACACGAATCAGCGAGTGGTGATGAATCAGTTGTGATTCTTCACCATCTTGGTCTAGATGATCAGCGCGTGGTCACAACAACATGGCAGAACATTGATCGCGAAATTGAGCCTGATCATCTAACGACAATTTATATTCCGCAACTTGCTGAGCCGATCGCCGGTGAGATGGCACGACTGCACGCACTCGCTCGCACACTGCGCGAGCAATGTCCGTGGGATCGCGAACAATCGCACGACTCGCTTGTGCGCTATTTAATTGAAGAAACCTACGAAGTTGTAGATGCAATAAATGCACTCGATGCCGATGACCCATCGACTGATGACGCTCTAATTGAAGAACTTGGTGACTTGTTATATCAAGTTGAGTTTCACGCGACGATTGCCGAACAACAAGGACGCTTCAGCATTGCCGATGTTGCCAATTCGATTCACGACAAACTCGTACGACGACACCCACATGTGTTTGGTGATGTCAAAGCAGATTCGCCCGAAGCAGTCGTGACCACTTGGGATGCGATTAAGCAACAAGAACGTGGCGATATCAATAGCAAATCAGTTTTCGATGGAGTTGCCACTGCCGCCCCAGCACTGATGTATTCGAGCAAACTGCAAAAGCGTGCAGCCGAACAAGGATTCGACTGGCCCAATAGCGATGGACCATACGAAAAGATCACCGAAGAGATTGCCGAATTACGCGAAGCCGTCCGACTAAATGGTGACCCACAAACTGTGCGAATGGAGCTTGGCGATGTGCTGTTCAGTGTCGTCAATTTATCGCGCCATCTCGGCGTGGATGCCGAAACTGCGCTGCGTAGCGCCGCCGAAAAATTTAAAATGCGATTTGAAAAAGTTGTTGAACTTGCAACCAAACGTAAAATCAACTTATCAACATGCTCGCTTGCTGAACTTGACGCAATTTGGGATGAGATAAAGTAAACAAGATGACTGCTATCGCTAATATCCTCGGACGCGAAGTCTTAGATTCACGAGGAAACCCAACCGTTGAAGTCGAAGTATTGCTTGAATCTGGAGCTGCAGGTCGGGCGATAGTGCCATCAGGTGCATCAACTGGCGAGCATGAGGCTGTCGAATTACGCGATGGCGGAAAGCGCTACCTAGGAAGAGGCGTGCTTCAAGCCGTCGCACATATCAACGACGAAATCTGTGATGCGATTATTGGCTTAGATGCACTCGACCAACTTTCGGTAGACAAAAAATTGATTGCACTCGACGGCACCGAAAACAAATCACGATTAGGCGCCAATGCAATGCTCGGAGTAAGTCTTGCTGTATCTCGCGCAGCATCTAGTGCGCGCAACTTGCCACTTTACAAATCAATTGGGGGTGATGCAGCAAATACTTTGCCAGTTCCGATGATGAATGTTCTCAATGGCGGAGCGCATGCCGACAACAACATTGACTTGCAAGAATTCATGATCATGCCGATTGGTGCTTCACGATTCAGCGAAGGGCTGCAATGGGGTGTCGAGACTTATCACACCCTGAAATCTTTGTTACGTGCCAAAGGTTTATCCACTGCGGTGGGTGACGAAGGTGGCTTTGCGCCAAATCTCGCCAATAACGAAGAAGCCATTGAGTTTCTCATAGACGCAATCACGCGGGCAGGTTTCAAACCTGGGATCGATATTGCGATTGCTCTCGATCCGGCGATGAGTGAACTTTTTAATGATTCGCGATATCACTTAGCCGGAGAGAACAAAATTTTTACGAGCGACCAACTTGTTGAGTGGTGGACTTCTTTAGTTGACAAATACCCGATCGTCTCGATCGAAGATGGAATGGCACAAGATGACTGGGACGGCTGGTCGGCACTGTCATCTGAACTTGGCTCACGAATTCAATTAGTCGGAGATGATCTTTTTGTAACTAACACCAAACGCTTGCAACAAGGCATCGACCGAAAAATTGCAAACAGTGTGTTGATTAAAGTGAACCAAATCGGAACGCTTTCAGAGACTCTTGACACAGTCGCTCTTGCCAAGAAAAATAACTACACGAGCGTAATGAGTCATCGCAGTGGCGAAACCGAAGACACGACGATCGCAGATCTCGCTGTTGCCACAAATTGTGGACAAATAAAAACCGGTGCGCCGGCTCGTAGCGACCGCGTCGCAAAGTACAACCAACTACTACGTATTGAACAAGACCTTGGTAGAGATGCGAAATACCCTGCTTTGTTTAGGAACTCCCCCAAATAGCTCATCTGGCAAGCCACAATGGATAGATGGGCACAACGAGTTTGACCGGTGAGATTCGAGTTCCACCGACTCGACTAAGACGAAACGATTTGCCCAAGTCTGATCGGTCTATTCGTACCAAACCAAGAATTGGCGCTCGCTACGCAATCATTCCACTCGGAAGTTTGGTTGTCGGTGCATTTGTGTTGGCATTATTTGTTATTCCAATTCGCACTTGGACTAATCAGCGCACCGATGTGGCACAACGAAACGAACAGTTTGCCGCCTACGAAGACATCAATGACGTTTTACAAGAAGAAGTAGACGTTCTTCGAACCCCACAGGGCACTCAAGAAGCAATTAGGTCACAGCTGGGTTACTTGCTGCCGAGCGAATCCCGAGTTCCATTGCTGGCAACACCGAACGCCATTCTGACGCTGCCAGATCGTTGGCCCTACTCACTCGTTTCGAGAATTTTACAAATTAGGTCGGCACAGGCGGCATATAATTCAGGAATTGGAACACTTGATCCACTGCAACCGTAAAATTGGGTCAACATAAAATAACTTAATTCATATAGGGAGCAATAGTGGTCGGAAGCATTCTTGGTAATCGGGTTCTGCGCAAAGAAGATCCAAAATTTCTCACGACTGGTGGAAAGTACATTGAAGATCTCAATGAAGAGCCACGGTTTGCTGGCGCTCTGCATGTCACGTATGTGCGATCAACGGTCGCTCACGCAAAAATCACAAGCATTGACTTGTCAGAGTGCAGAAATTCGCCAGGTGTCGTAGCGGTATTTACCGCCGACGATCTTGGTCTTGAAGAAGAGCCGTCAGCTTTTAACCCACTTACAAAACGGTCTCACCTTGCAAAAGGCAAAGTTCGTTGGGTGGGAGAACTAGTCGCGGCTGTCGTCACCCAGCGACCTGATCAAGGCGAAGATGCAATTGAGAAAGCGATCGTTGAATACGAAACTCTTGAACCACTGATCGATCTTGAGCAAGCGATGGCGAGCAAAACTTTGCTTTACGAAGAGTGCGGCACCAACATCGTGATGGGCACTGTTGAAATGGGAATGCCAGATAACACTGGTGATGAAATTTTTAAAGACTGCGAAGTTGTCGTTAAGGGTCGTTTCATGAACCAGCGAGTCGCACCTTGCCCATTAGAAGCTCGCGGTTCTGCCGCAACTTGGCTTGACGGTCGACTAATTCAATGGATCTCAACACAACACGCCCAAGGTGTGCGTAACGAAGTTGCCAAAGCCAACAAGATTGACGTACAAAAGACACGAATCATCACACCAGATGTTGGCGGTGGCTTTGGTGCAAAGATCAGCGCATACTCCGAAGAACTATTGCTCGGCAATATTTCAAAACATGTCGGCAAACCCGTGCGTTGGCGTGAAACTCGCAGTGAGTCAATGATCAGTCTCGGACACGGTCGCGCACAATTGCAATACATCACAATCGGCGGCACCAAGGCTGGGCGAGTTAAGGCATACCAACTGAACGCAATTCAAGATTCTGGTGGCTGGGTCGAAGTTGGCACCGTGCTCGCACCGTTCATGACTCGACCGATGGCCCAAGGCGTCTATGACATCGAAAGAATGGAGTGTCGCACAACTTCTGTTGTTACAAATACGACACCGATTGTCGCCTACCGTGGCGCTGGTCGACCAGAAGCGACCGCAGCAATCGAACGAGCAATGGATTTATTTGCAGCAGAGATCGGCAAAGACCCTGCTGACGTTCGACGGATGAACTTGATTCCAAAATTTACGCAGCCGTACCAAACAAAAATCGGCCATGCATATGATGTCGGTGACTACGGTGCCGCGCTTGACAAAGCATTGGCTGTTGCCAAATATTCTGAGGCACGTGCCGAACAAGCCGCGCGACGTAAACGCGGCGACAAAGTGCAACTTGGTATTGGCGTAAGCGTTTACGTTGAAATCACTGGCGGCGTTGACCCGATGCAAGAGCACGCAAAAATAAATATTTTGCCGAATGGTCGTGCGGTTGTGTTTACCGGCACTTCTCCACACGGCCAAGGACACGTCACTTCGTGGGCGATGATCGCCAGTAGCGAAACCGGTATTTCAATAGAAGATATTGATGTTGTGTGGGGCGACACAGATCTTGTGCCAAGCGGTGGTGGCACGATGGGCTCACGATCATTGCAACAAGGTGGTGCAGCAGTACAAAAAGTTTCTATTGAACTTGTAGATGAAGCCCGCAAACTTGCCGCACGATTGCTTGAGGCAAATGAAAGTGATGTTGTACTTGACAAAAAGACTGGTGCGTTTCATGTTGCTGGCACGCCCGCAATCTCAAAGTCGTGGGCAGAAGTTGCGACTGCAGGCGACACAAAAACTGGTTTGACTCAAGAAGGAACTTTTGTTGCAAATTCAGCGACGTTTCCGTTTGGTTCACATATCGCGATAGTTGAAGTCGATACAGAAACAGGCCAAGTCAAACATTGTCGACATATCGCATGCGATGATGCGGGCAAAGTTATTAATCCACTTATTTTGGATGGGCAAATTCACGGTGGCATTGCTCAAGGAACCGCGCAAGCGTTGCTTGAAGAGTTTCGCTATGACGAAGACGGCAACCCAATAACGACAAATTTCGCTGAATACACATTTATTTCGGCGGTTGAATTGCCCAGCATCGAAATTGTGCACATGGAGACTCCAACATTTGTTAACCCGCTTGGCGCTAAAGGTATTGGCGAATCAGGCACAATTGGATCAACACCAGCGGTGCAATCTGCAGTGATTGACGCACTTTTGCACTTGGGCGTTCGTCACATTGATATGCCGACAACACCTGAGCGTGTTTGGTCAGCAATCGCCAGCGCCTCTGCTTAACCAAAGCTTTCGATCAACCAATAATATTTCGCCGTGACTAGTTCTCCGATTATTGCCGAAAATCTTGTTCGTCACTTTGGTGATGTACAAGCAGTTAAAGGAATCAATTTAGAAATCAAAGCCGGAGAAATCTTTGGTTTTCTTGGGCCGAATGGCGCCGGAAAAAGCACTGCGGTACGGATGCTGACAACATTGTTGCGTCCGACATCGGGCACTGCTCGAGTTGCAGGTTACGACGTTGTAAAAGATGCCGACATGGTGCGCCGCAGTATTGGCGTCGCATTGCAAGACGCCGCTATTGATCCATTGATGACTGGCGCAGAACTTTTAGCTTTGCAGGCGGTGCTCTATGGCATTCCGCAATCGCTGATGAAAAAACGGTCTGACGAATTGCTCGAACGAGTCGGGCTAACCGCTGCTGCCTCGCGCCGAGTCTCAACATATTCGGGCGGTATGCGTCGCAGACTTGATCTGGCACTTTCGCTGATTCATCAACCAACTGTTTTATTTTTGGATGAACCAACAACTGGTCTTGATCCGATGAGCCGTCTGACATTGTGGGAAGAAGTGCGTCGCCTTAACAAAGAAGGCACGACCGTAATGCTGACAACACAATATTTAGAAGAAGCCGATCAACTTGCTGACCGCATCGCGATTATTGACCACGGCAAAATTGTGCGTGAAGGAAGGCCAGTTGATTTGAAAGCAAGTGTCGGTGCGCCGACCCTGATTATTAAAACTCATGCCGACCAAGAAGCGCGTGCCAAAGCCGTGCTCGAAACTTTCGGTGACTTGAGACCCGGTGCAGAGGGTGCACTTGGCGTTGGCTTGCGTGGAGGTGCGGCCCAGGTGACAGAAGTAGTTCGCAAACTTGACGAATCAGGAGTTCATGTTCAGCATTTAGAAATCAACGAGCCAAGTTTGGACGATGTTTTCGCTGAAGCCACCGGCTACCGACTTGAAGGTTCAGATAACGCGCCACCTGCTGGAGACAACGGAGTGGAAGAACCAGACAAGAAGAAAAAATCGCGTCGAGGCCGTAAGTGACGAGCACAACTGCAGTATTGAGCCAAACCCAAGTGACTCGTTCACCGGCGACTGCCGTGCGTCAAACGGTTGCCCTCGCAAAACGATCAACTCTTGAACTTTTCAGACAGCCAGCCATCGTGTTGCCGAGCATGATATTTCCTTTATTCTTTGCGTTTCTTGGTAACTCATCATTTGGCCGCACTACTTCATTGCCAGGGTTTCCCAAAGTCTCGTCATATCTTCAGTTTCAACTTGCAGGAACGATTACGCAAGGTGTTTTATTCGGTTCAGTGACTGGCGCTGCAGCCTTGGCTACTGATATTGAAAATGGTTTCTTCGATCGACTTCTTGCAGCACCGACATCTCGCACCGGTATTTTATTTGGTCGACTTGCAGGCAGCGTTTTATTTGGCGCACTTGAAACGGCTGTGTTTATTTTTGCGTTACTTCCATTTGGTGCAGATGTATCGGCAGGAATTCGTGGAATTATGGCAATGATCGTCAGCGGTGCTTTGATTTCTCTTGCAGTCGGCGCACTTATGTCATCAGTTGCATTAAAAACTGGTTCTTCTGAAGCAGTTCAGGGAACATTTCCGTTGCTGTTTATTTTGCTGTTCTTCTCTAGCGCGTTCTTTCCGCGCGAAACAATGACTGGTGTTTATAAAACAATTGCCGGTCTTAATCCAATTTCACATCTGGTTGAAGGCTTACGCGCGCTCTCGCTTGAAGGTTTCACTGCATCAGCAACTGCTCGAGCAATTTTAGTGCCACTGGCGATTGCGATTGTCGCGTTGTTTATCGCCAACAGACAACTTCGATCACGACTGAAGTCACACTGATGAATACTGCAACACACACGTCGACACACACGATGATTAGCGAAAAAGATCTGCACACAACAACGATGCGAAGTGCTGGTGAACTAATCAAGCGAAGTTTAATTAATACTCGGCGACTACCTTCGGCATTCTTTCCAACATTGGCGATGCCGATTTTTAATATGGTTTCGTTCTCCGGCACATTCTTTGCACTGACGAAACTGCCAAACTTTCCAACTGACAGATCAGTGAACTGGTTTATGCCACTCGGGCTAGCAATGGGTTCTGCTTTTAGCGGAGTCGGTCTGGGCTTCTCGTTAATCCGTGATTTAGAAAACGGTTTCTATGATCGCTTGCGAATGTCGCCGACATCGCGCGTCTCACTAATTGTTGGTCCTGTACTTGCAACATGGATTCGCGTGACTCTAGTTTCAGTCGTTGTTTTTATTGCAGGCTTTTTACTTGGTGCAAGACCAACTGCTGGCTTGCTGAGTTATGTCTGTTCACTTGCTGCTGCACTTGGTATCTCAACAATCGGTGCAGGTTGGGGGCTGGGTCTCGGCTATCGGTTTCAAGACATGCGTGGCGCTGCGATCATGCAACTTTCAATTTTTTTAACGATGTTTATGTCAACTGCACAAGTGCCTTTAAACGTGATGACCGGGTGGTTGCACACTGTCGCCCGACTTAACCCGATCACAAATATTTTTCGCCTATCTCGATCAGGCTGGGTAAACCAGACTGATCCGGGATATATGAGCTGGTCAAATGCCTATGGTGGTTTGTTGGCTATCGGTGTACTCAGCGTTCTGAGTCTTATTTTTGCCTTACAGAGCCTAAAGAATATAGATAACTAGCATAATTTGTATGCTCGTGCCCGTTCGGGGCATGATTAGCCACGGGTAATCGTTCGGCAATATTGTTGAACCGAATTTGGGGGCTGATGATGAAGGTTTCAATCACGGTTAACGGCAAAAAACAAGATGGCGATGTTGAGCCAAGAACTTTGCTGGTGCATTACATTCGCGAATCACTTGGGCTCACAGGCACAAATGTCGGTTGCGATACTTCAAGTTGTGGCGCTTGCACAATTCATCTTGATGGTGAAGCAGTCAAGAGTTGCACCATGCTCGCGGTGCAAGCCGACGGATCAAACGTCACAACAATTGAAGGCTTGGCCAAAGATGGTGTGATGCATCCAATGCAAACAGCATTCATGGAGAACCACGGTCTGCAGTGTGGCTATTGCACACCCGGAATGGTGATGGCTGCAATTGGTTTGCTAAACGAAAACCCCAAACCAACTGAAGAAGAAGTTCGTATGGGTCTAGAAGGCAACCTTTGTCGTTGCACTGGTTATCACAACATTGTTAAATCAGTGCTCGCTGCCGCGAGCGCAAAGTAAAGGGGTCGGTTATGACTATCACGGAGAACAAGCCAACCACGATCATCGGCACAAGGTTGTTGCGTCGTGAAGATCCCCCACTACTAACTGGCGAAGCGAAGTTCACAAACGACTTAAATATTCCGGGCGCACTGCACTTGTCGGTTTTGCGCTCACCGTATGCGCACGCAAAAATTAAATCAATAAATGTTGCTGCGGCATTAAAAATTGCTGGTGTTGTTGCTATTTACACGGGCAAAGATTTACAAACATCATGGGCTGCACCAATGCCTTGCGCATGGCCGGTGACCACTGACATGAAGAACCCCGCTCATTATCCACTTGCAATCGACAAAGTTTGTTATGTCGGTGACGGAGTGGCTGCTGTGCTGGCCATGAACGAAGTTGCTTCGCGTGATGCACTCGACGCAATTGACGTGCAATACGAACCGCTCAAGGTTGTCGTTGATCTTGAAGACTCGCTGAGCGATAAGAATATTATTCACACAGATCTCGGCACCAACAAGAGTTACACCTGGCCACTATTAGTAGAAGAAACTCCTGGTTGTGTAGAAGAAGCATTCAAAAAAGCCAAATACAAAGTCAAAGAGCGATATGTTCAGCAAAGATTGATCCCCATGGCGATGGAGCCACGTGCAATCGTTGCAGTGCCACAGCCATTTGGCGGAGATATCACTCTTTATTCATCCACACAAATTCCACACATCTTAAAAGTGATGACTGCGCTCACGCTTGGTATTCCTGAGCAGCAGGTACGTGTTGTTGCACCAAGTGTGGGTGGTGGCTTTGGTTCAAAACTTGATGTCTACGCCGAAGAATTGTTGTGCATGGCACTCGCCCGCAAACACAATGCCCCAGTGCGTTGGGTTGAAGAGCGAACTGAAAATACGCAGGCGACGATTCAAGGTCGTGGACAAATTCAGCACGTTGAATTAGCCGCAGATGAGAACGGCAAAATCACGGCAGTTCGCGTACGGATTATCGGCGACATGGGTGCATATTTGCAACTCGTTACACCAGGTGTGCCAATACTTGGTGCGTTTTTGTATGCCGGCGTTTACGACATTCCAAAGGCTTACGACTTCAGTTGCACTTCGGTGTTTACGAACTTGACACCAACTGATGCTTATCGTGGCGCTGGAAGACCAGAAGCCACATACGCGATCGAAATGGCGATAGAGGCTCTCGCGCGCGCGATGAAAATCGATTCGTTTGAGTTGCGCAAACGCAACTACATCAAAAAAGAACAGTTTCCGTATACGGCATTCAGTGGCCTGACTTACGACTCAGGTGATCACCTACTTGCTGCCGAAAAAGCAGCACAGATGACCGACCTAGCGGGTGTTCGTGCGCAACAGAAAAAACAAAACGTGCCTGGCGCCACAAAATTGCTTGGCGTTGGCATGAGTTCATATTTTGAAATGTGCGGTCTCGCACCTTCGCGAGTTCTGGCTTCGCTTAACTACTCAGCGGGTGGCTGGGAAGCCGCAACTGTGCGTGTGTTGCCAACGAACAAAGTTCAAGTTATAACGGGCACATCTCCACACGGTCAAGGACACGAAACTTCGTGGGCAATGATCGCCGCAGAAAAACTGGGTGTTGCCCCTGAAGATGTGGACGTGTTGCACAGCGACACGGCGATTTCTGCACTGGGTCTTGACACATACGGTTCGCGAAGTTTGCCTGTGGGTGGCGTTGCAATCGCACTCGCCTGCGACAAGGTGATTGAAAAAGCAAAACTGATTGCAGCCCACCAACTTGAGTGCTCTGCTGACGATTTGCAATTCGTAAACGGCACATTCAGCGTCAAGGGTTCACCAGATCGCGCTCTGCCGCTGGCAGCAATTGCATTTGGTGCATTCACCGCACACAACTTGCCAGATGGATGCGAACCAAACCTTGAAGCGCAAGTTTCATACGACCCACCAAACTTCTCGTGGCCATTTGGCACGCACATGTGCGTAGTTGAAGTCGACACAGAAACAGGTGCGGTCAAGATTCTTAAATACATCGCGGTTGACGATTGCGGCAATCAAATAAATCCGTTGATTGTTGAAGGTCAAGTGCACGGCGGAGTGGTTCAAGGTATTGCTCAAGCACTATTTGAAGAAGCCGTCTACGACAGTGACGGCAACCTGAAGACATCGACGCTGGCCGAGTATCTCGTGCCTGCTGCATGCGACGTGCCGCCAATTACGACGGGTCACACGATTACACCATCACCAACAAATCAACTTGGCGTTAAAGGCATCGGCGAGGCGGGCACGATCGGTGCAGCACCAACTGTGATGACCGCGATTATTGATGCGCTTTCGGGCCTTGGCGTAACAACTATGGCGATGCCAGCGTCGCCACAAACAGTATGGAAAACAATTAATGAAGCAACTCGTGGAGGTAAGAAATGATTCCTGCAGCATTCGACTATAAGCGTGCTTCATCAGCAGATGAAGCGATATCGCTAATCAACCAATACGGCAGTGACGCCAAGTTTCTCGCAGGTGGACACAGTTTGTTGCCGCTGATGAAACTGCGTCTTGCTCAGCCGGCAATGTTGATCGATATCGGTCGAGTCAAGGATCTCTCGTATATCAAAGATGCGGGTAACCATATTGCGATTGGTGCGCTTACACGACACATGGATGTCGAAACATCCAAAGTTTTGCATGAGCATGCACCGTTGCTTGCACATGCGGCCAGTCATGTTGGTGATGCACAAGTTCGCCACCGTGGCACAATCGGCGGTTCAATTGCTCACGCTGACCCAGCGAGTGATTTGCCAGCAACAACGCTTGCACTCGGCGCGACATATGTCGTGCAAGGACCAAAAGGTAAGCGCGAAATCAGTGCTGCAAATTTCTACAAAGGTTTTCTCGAAAGCGATCTTGCCGCCGATGAAATGCTCATTGAAATTCGTGTGCCAAAGATGCAAGGCGCCGGGTGGAGTTTTCAAAAGTTCAATCGTCGAGCACAAGATTGGGCAATCGTCGGTGTGGCTGCGTGGCGTCGAAAAGGTGAAGCAGGAGTCGCACTCGTGAATATGGGTTCAACACCAATTTTGGCAACGAGCGTCGCAAACGCAATAGCCAAAGGTGCATCAATTAGTGACGCTGCCGCAATGGCATCTAATGAAGCAGAGCCCCAAAGCGATCTGAACGCTTCTACCGAATATCGCAAGCATTTAGCATCGGTACTCGTTCGTCGTGCACTTGAGGCTGCTTCAAAATAAAAAATTTACGTCTAATTCGTTTTAGGCCAATATTAGTTTTCGTCTACTGCATAGTTTTTCTGTGGTCCGCTAAACAATTCGGGCTTCCAGTCGATCGCATCGCGGTCGTGTCATGGTTGTTGGGCGCACTCATTTGTGGAAACTTTGGCAAGTCGTTGCAGCAACAATATGAAATGGTTCGCGACTGGGCAATTTTGGTTGTGCTGCTCTTCGCATACGAATACAGCCGTGGCATTGCCGACCAACTAGGTACTCGAGTTCACATGACTGCAATTCGTGACATAGATCGATGGCTATTTTTAGGCAATGATCCCAACGTCTGGGTTCAAAGTCATTTCAATGTCTCAAGCAAGGTCTCGTGGTACGAACTGCCACTTGCGGTTGTCTACATGACACATTTTGTGTTTCCGGTTGCGCTCGCAGTGATCTTATGGTTGCGTAATCGCCGCCAATGGGCACGCTATATGCGGCGATTTGCACTGTTGCTTGGTTCGGGTGTGATGACATACATTTTGTTTCCTGTCGCACCCCCGTGGATGGCAGCACGTGACGGTTATATGGGCAACATCGCGCGAATCACCGCGCGTGGTTGGCGCAGTATGGGGCTTTCAACTGTCTCTAAAGTCTTTGATCGCGGCAAAGATATAACGAATCCAGTTGCCGCCTTGCCATCACTTCATGCTGCATTTTCGCTTCTGGTTGTTGTGTTCTTGTTTGGTGTAATGCCGAAGTGGTTGCGTGTTGTTTCATTGATTTTGCCGCTGTCAATGGCTTTCACGCTCGTGTATTTCGGTGAACATTATGTAACCGATATTTTATTAGGCTGGATTTTTGTTGCTGCAGTTAGTTACTTCGCCACAGTTTACGAACGCAAAAAACTAGTAACTAGTAACTAATTTGTGAGGCAGTACGAATGGCAATAAACGGCTTAAAATATTTCGCACGAATCTCATTATGTAGAGAGTTCTCGTCGTAAATACGCCAACCTGCAACATCATCAAAAGTTGCTGCAATTAAATAATTGGCATTTGTTGAGGCTGAAACTTGCAAGTCTGGGCCACATCGGTAACTTCGAACTGTGGGTATCTGCCTAGCCATGTCTTGCAATACTTTGTCGATTATCTCGTGATAATTTGCTGGCACTTGATCGTTCCAAGTGATCGTTACAACATGTTGCAGCATCAGATCAGACCCGAATATTGGCCACCATCAACTTGCAAATTGGCGCCAGTAATAAATTTCGCCGACTCACTACATAAAAAAGCAACGACGTTGCCAAAATCTTTTGGATCACCAATTACTCCAGCAGGAATATCCAACGCTTTAGCATCTGGTGATGAACCATAAAGTTGCACAATTCGATCAGTGGCATGAGTGCCAGGTTGGACCGTATTTACAGTTATGCAGTCTTCAGCAACTTCACGGGCAACTGTTTTTAGAAAACCAGTTAATCCGGCTCGCACCGTATTTGACAAAATCAGATTTGCTATTGGCTGGCGAACCGCAATTGAAGTAATTGCTACAACACGTCCCCATTTTCGCACTTGCATTTCGGGCACAACTAGTTTCGTCATCGAGATCATTGACATCAAACCGTTTTGCAGTGCAGTCTCATAACTTTCGACGCTTGTGCTCGCAAAGTTTCCGGCAGACGGGCCGCCACTATTCAAGACAACAATGTCTAGATGCCCAAGTGCAGATGTTGCTTGCTCAATAAAACTTTCGCCACCAGTAACACTTGAAACATCGCACACGACACTGATGCACGATTTACCGATTTTTGTCGCAGCATCTTTGGCGCGTTTGGCGTCACGACCACAGATGATTACCTTCACGCCATTATTGGCAAGTGCTTGTGCCGTGGCAAAACCAAGACCAGCCGAACCACCAGCCACCGCAGCCGTTCGCCCGGCAATTTCAAGATCCATAAACATTTAGATTAGTTCTTAACGCTTATAATTGGCATGTTAGGTGGTGAGACCCAATGGGCCGATCGGCAAACCCGCCGCGGTCGAGTAAGCGTTACCTTGATGCAATAGCCGATGCGGATACGTTTCCGTATTGGTTAGATGATGTCGACGAGCCCGACTCGAACCCAACTGCAGTTCACAATGAAGACTGCGATTTGTGCGTGGTCGGTGGCGGTTTCACCGGCCTGTGGACAGCAATCATTGCCAAACAACGTGATGCGAATCGTGATGTAGTCCTAATTGAGTCTCACGAAATCGGCTCTGGTGCGAGCAGTCGCAACGGTGGATTCATGGACTATTCGCTGACGCATGGAATCGCCAACGCTCAAGAACGGTTTCCGAATGAAGTTGCGATTCTTGAACAACTTGGTCGTGACAACATCATCGAGATTGAAAAAGTAATTCGCGAATACAGCATTGACTGCGATTTTGAGCGAAACGGTGTGATCGAAGTCGCCAGCAGTTGGCATCCAGAAAATTACACCGATGAATTGAAAGAAGACTTTTTGCAATTGCGTGATCTCGGACACGACGTTGAATGGCTAGATCGAGAAGCGATGAACGCCCAAGTGCACTCACCCGTGTTTACGGGCGGCTTGTGGACCAAAGATTCGTCAGCGCTTGTCGACCCAGCACGTTTAGCGTGGGGATTAAAGCGCGTCGCACAAACTCTTGGCGTGCGAATTTATGAGGATACTCTCGCCACAGATATCAACAAAGACAAATCTGGCATCGAAATCAAAACTGCACTGGCAAAAATTCAAGCACGCAACGTTGCTTTGGCAACAAATACTTTCAAACCTCTATTGCGTCAAATGAATAAATACATTGCGCCCGTCTACGACTATTGCCTAGTCACAGAACCATTGACCAAAGATCAACTTGTAAGCATCGGCTGGAAGAATCGTCAAGGTCTTGCCGATGTTTCAAATCAATTTCACTATTTTAGATTGACCGCCGATAACAGAATTTTATGGGGCGGATACGACGCGATTTATTATTTCGGTGGGCAGATGGATAAACAACTTGAGTCACGCCCAGAAACTTGGGCAATGTTGTCGAGTCAGTTCTTTACGACTTTTCCTCAGCTTGAAGGTGTGAAGTTTTCGCACATGTGGGGTGCACCAATCGACACTTGTGCCCGCTACAGCGTGTTCTGGGGAACACACTTTGACAATCGTGTTGCATATGCACTTGGCTATACGGGTCTCGGAGTTGCCGCATCAAGATTCGGTGGCGAAGTAATGCTCGACCTACTGGCTGGCAATAAAACTCGCGCAACACAAACAGAGTTTGTGCAATCCAAACCACGGGCGTTTCCGCCTGAACCATTTCGATTTTTTGGCATTCAGGCCACACGATGGTCACTTGACTACGAAGACCGCACCGGCAAACGCAACCTATGGCTTCGTTTACTAGACCGCCTCGGCTTGGGTTTTGACTCGTGATACCAGAATTGCTTGCTATCTGAATTACTTGCTATCAGGATTTGCGCTCTAGCCTGACGAGATGAGTTTGCAGACCGTCGCCGAAGTTCGTAGCGCACTAGATGCAAACAATTACCTTGCTAGCGATGGTCTGGCAACTGCAGTTTTTCTGGCGATGTCGCTCAACCGGCCATTGTTGCTCGAAGGTGAAGCAGGTGTCGGCAAAACTGAACTGGCGAAAGTATTAGCAACGATTCGCAACAGCGAATTAATTCGTTTGCAGTGCTACGAAGGTATCGATGCCGCTCAAGCGATGTACGACTGGGATTATTCGCGCCAGTTGTTGCATCTGCGAACTGTCGAAGCTACTGGAGAAGCAACAATACTTGGTGCCGACAAACTTGAAAATCAGTTGTACAGTGAAAAATTTTTAATTCGCCGTGCACTATTGCGCGCAATTGATCAGCACGACGGCACTTCTCCGGTTTTGTTGATTGACGAAATTGATCGTGCAGATGATGAATTTGAAGCATATTTATTAGAAGTGCTTTCAGATTTTCAGATCACGATCCCTGAACTTGGTACATATAAGGCAACTACTCCACCATTAGTTGTTTTAACTTCAAATCGCACGCGCGATGTGCACGATGCTCTTAAGCGCCGTTGTTTGTATCACTGGGTTGAGCACCCCGATTTTGAGCGCGAAGTCGAAATTGTGCGCCGTCGCGTGCCACAAGTTGCCGAAACACTCGCTCGACAAGTTGCTGGTGCAGTTGAAACTTTGCGCAAGATGCAGTTGTACAAGCCGCCTGGCGTTGCAGAAACAATTGATTGGGCTACTGCCCTAGGTCGACTCGGCGTACGCGAACTCGACGAATCAATGGTTGAAGCCACATTGGGTACCGTGCTCAAATATCGCGAAGATCACGAGCGTGTGCGCGATAACGGAGTTGCTGATCTTGTTAAGCAAGCTTTCGAGCGAGGCTTACTGAACAACTAATGACAAAAACTGAGTCTTCAGCCCATAAAATCGCGGTGGCATTCGCCCGTATCTTGCGTGGTGCGGGTCTAGATGTTCCACTTGATTCGGTAATTATTTTTGTCAACGCGCTTGGCCAACTCGGGCTTGAAGACCGTAACGATGTTTATTGGGCGGCACATGCAACATTGATTCGCCGTCACGAAGATACTCCGATTTTTGATCGTGCTTTTGCGGTTTTTTGGGATCAGCGAATCGCAATTGACACCAATAATTCGCAACGAGAACTCGTCTCAATGACATTGCTGATTGACGACGAAAATGCAAGCGCTGACGACACTGCTGGTGAGCCAGTTGATGACGAAAATACAATCATGCTGCGTTTTTCGAGCGTCGAGACTTTGCGTGAAAAAGATTTTGCCGAATATAACCCTGCAGAACTTCGCGAGGCAGAACAATTTATGTCAAGTCTGCGACTAGCAGGACCACCAAAGAAGTCGCTGCGATTAATTAAAACAAATCGTCACGGCGCGAGACATGATATTCGTCGCACAATGCGCGCATCTCTGCAACACGACGGCGAACCAATTGAGCGATATTGGCGTGAGCCAAGCACTCGTTTACGTCGCTTAGTAGTGCTTCTAGATATTTCTGGCTCAATGGAACCTTACGCACGTGCCTTGTTAAGATTTATGCACGCTGCTGTCGTGGGTCGTCAACGAGTTGAAGCATTTACATTTGGTACTCGCTTGACTCGGATAACGAAAGAACTTACAAGTCGAGACCCAGATAAAGCATTGTCACAAACTTCGGCGCAAGTTTCAGACTGGAGTGGTGGCACACGACTCGGTGAATGCCTGCGAACCTTCAACGACAAATGGGGCGTTGGCGGAATGGCTCGTGGGTCAATTTTTGTTGTGCTCTCGGATGGTTGGGATCGTGGTGACCCAGAAGTATTAGCCGAACAGATGCAACGACTTAACCGAGTTGCATACCGCGTGATTTGGGTAAACCCATTAAAGGTAAGCCCTGGCTATGCACCACTGGCTCGTGGCATGGCTGCAGCATTGCCATACATTGATGACTTCGTTGAAGGACATTCTCTCGAGGCTTTGCAACATTTAACAGAAGTAATCTCACGAAACTCAAATGAAATTCGAAAGGTGGTTGCAAGTGCGTGAAATTCTCGCCGACATCGATCACTGGCGTTCACAAAATAAACGTATTGCTGTCGCCCGAGTTGTAGATATCGAAGGTTCTGGTCCGCGCGATCCTGGCGCAGCAATGGCCGTGAACCAAGACGGCGAAGTTAGCGGATCTGTTTCAGGAGGATGTGTAGAAGGCGCAGTAGTCGCCGAAGCGCTTGAAATTTTAGCGAGCAATAGCCCAGGTCGACTCGTAAAATTTGGTTACTCAGATGACGAAGCCTTCGCTGTTGGATTAACTTGTGGCGGAACAGTGCATTTATTCATTCAGCCACTCACTTGGTGATTGAGTAACGATGATTTATTCAACTCTTGCTGAACGAATTCGCAGCAATAAACCGGTTGTGCTTTTAACAGTTATTGATGGTCCAAATGTTGGCGCAACATTATTGGCATCGCCAAACCTAAACAGTCTTGGCACACTCGGTGACTCAGAATTAGATCGCGTCGCTGCGCGTGATGCACTCGGCGAACTAGAAGCTGGTCGCACGAGTGTGCGCAATTACGGACCATCAGGCCAAGTCACGCCAGAAGATCTGCGTGACACGCCAACAGTTCGAGTATTTGTCGAATCATTTTCTCCACCACCACAAATGATTATTTTTGGAGCCGTTGACTTCACTGCTGCACTGGCAAGAGTCGCAAAAGTTCTGGGTTATTACGTTGTGGTCTGCGATGCCCGTGAAGTTTTTGCAACAAAACGAAGGTTTCCGATGGCTGATGAAGTTCTTGTAACTTGGCCAGAGCCAGTTCTAACTGCACGCGGTGCAGACCTCGGGCCTCGTGATGCAGTTTGCATTCTGACTCACGATCCAAAATTTGATGTGCCAGCAATTCAAGGGTCGCTCGCCACAAATGTTGGCTACATCGGGGTTATGGGCAGCCGCAAAACTCACGCCAAACGACTTGAGCGTTTGACCGAAGTTGGCATCACAAAATCAAAAGATCTTGATCGCTTGATGTCGCCTATTGGTCTTGATATCGGTTCGCGCACTCCTGAAGAGACAGCGATTTCGATTTGCGCTGAGATTATCGGCAAAAGAGTTGGACGAGATGTTCCGTCACTTGCAAAAAGCAACGGCCCAATTCATAGATAATTTATTGCGTGGGGTCAACCCAGCGCACCCAGTCAACACGAGTTTCGCCAATTTTGTGAACTTCAACATTGCGACCATTCATCGGTGCTTGAATCACAATATTTTCAAGACCGAGTGATATTGAAATATGGCCTGGGTACCAAGCCAGGTCACCAAGTTGCACTTCGCTGCTTTTTATACGTTCGCCGAATGCGAATTGTTGCAACGAACCGCGGGGCATAAATATGCCCGCACTTTGCCAAGCGAACTTGGTGAGCGCCGAGCAATCAAGTGCTCTGCCTGGTTGATCTGCATTTGTTTTATAAGGCACGCCAAGTTGTGTCAATGCAGCAAACAGAACTTTTTGTCGATCAACACTTGACTGCTGCCAAGATTGCTCTAAGGCTTTGCTGCTGATCTCTAAATGCTCAGCAATTATTAACGAGATATTTTGTACCCATCGTGACGCAACATCGCGTTGTTCGATTGCGCTGACATCTTGCGCATTGTCAAGTGCCTCTAAAGCAAGCCGAGCCTGGATTGCCACCCACGCCGATTCAATGGCGGGCATTGGTTTGGCTGAGACATATTGCACAGGCAACAAAACAGGCACGCTGACAAGGCCTGACGAAATGAAACAAGCCAGTAAACAGGCTCGAATCAGCACTTTAAGTGATTTTGGATAATACGAAACTCGATGTGTCATGTTTTTGATTGTCCTTTCGGACCCGCCAAAGTTGGCAGGCTTTCGACTGTTAAACGACCCTCCGCCCGGAGAACCCAGTTCGCGCCTTCTGCTTTAGTTACTGCTTATTGATTGAATTACTGATCTCATGACCATACAACAAGCGTGTTGCAGTGTACTGGCGAATCTGTAACCAAATTGTAACTATTTTGCTTGGCGACTCGTCAATAATTAGTAGAGCCTGTAAGGTTTAGGCGTAATTTCCCGCCGAATACCATAAAAGGACCGCAACATAATGGTTATCTCCCAACGAACACTCAAAGTCAAAAGTTCACTCCAGCAAGAAGTTGTCGCAGATCAATTGCGTAAACAAAGAATTAAAGCAGAGTTCAGTCAGGACGAACTCGCAAAACTTGCTGGCATTGACAGAAAAACAATTAACCGCATCGAAAATGGGCACTTTTCTCCAACACTCGACACGATTACGCGATTATGCGTCGTGCTCAAGATCACCCCAGGTAATTTATTGGGTAGTGGTCGATCAACACGCAAATAACAAAATCGCCAAGGCGTATTGGTGAGCGCCAATTCGCAAACAGTTGCAATATTGCTTGCGGCAGGTGGTGGCACTCGATTCGCCGGAACCGAACATAAATTAACCGCACTGATCGCTGGTCGTGCTGTTTGTTCATGGTCGTTGCAACATTTACTTGAAGCCGAATTTCAAAATGTAGTCGTAGTAACTGGAGCAGTTGATTTAAGCACTTCGCTAAATATCACAGATTTAGAAAATAGTGGGACGATTCAAATTGTTCAGAATTCACTCTGGCAATCTGGGCTAGCAAGTTCTTTGCAATGCGGAATAAAAGTTGCAAGAGATCTTGGCGCACAAGCAGTTGTAGTTGGTCTTGCTGATCAGCCTGCGATTCCTGCGACAGCGTGGCAACAAGTTGCCGCATCAAATTCTCCAATCGCTGTTGCTACATACAACGCAATACGTGGCAATCCAGTTCGGCTGCACGCAGAACTTTGGCAATTACTGCCAGAGACTGGTGACGATGGTGCCCGGATGCTTTTTAAATCGCATCGAGATTTAATCGAAGAAATTGCTTGTCGGGGCTCGGCGCAAGATGTCGACACGATTTCAGATCTTGACACTCTTCGCAAAATATTTGGTGGCAATTAAACATGTCTGGCGCAACAGAACAAGACATAGCTCGAGTTACCGAACTTCTCGGTCGCCGACCACAAGGTGACTTTGAAGTTGTTTTGCGCACAGTCGACGGAGACCCAGTCGTTGTAAAAAATTCGCCTCTACTTTATGATGGCACGCCGATGCCAACTCGATTTTGGCTAGTCGGTGCCGAACCACATTTGCTTGTCAGTCGTTTAGAGTCGGCGGGTTGCATCGATATTGCTGAAAGTGAAATAGATCCAGAAGAACTTGCGCAAACGCACAACAGTTATGCGCTCGAACGTGATAGTCAAATACCAAAAAATCACATCGGCCCGCGCCCGCACGGAGGAGTTGCTGGCACACGAATCGGCATCAAGTGTTTGCATGCTCACTACGCAAACTGGCTCGTGAACGGCCAAGACGTTGTTGGTGCCTGGGTCGCCAAGCGTCTGGCTGAATAATGCGGTATCACACAAGCGTGCATTCTCACTAGGGTTCGTTGTTAATGGATACTGGATTCGCCGCAATAGATATCGGCAGTAACTCAACCAATTTGTTGATCACCAACAATGCTGGTGAGACGCTTGAACGAATTGTGCGCTCAACACGACTGGGTGCTGGTCTCACAAAAACTGGACTTCTCAGCCCAGAGTCAATCGCCCAAACCGTGTCGTGCATCGCCGACTATGCAGCGATAATCAAAAATTACGAGGTTACTGATAAACGAATTGTTGCTACTGCGGCATGCAGAATGGCTAAAAATACATCAGAGTTTTTCGAAAAAGTAAAAACTGTTAGTGGCTTGACGCCAGAGCTAATTTCGGGTGAACAAGAAGGCGCACTCGCCTACCTGGGTGCAACAATTTCATTTAGTGAATTGCCTAAAAAGCAATTTTTGGTCATAGATATTGGTGGTGCCTCAACCGAATTGATGATTGGATCAGAGTCGTTGACCAAGGCCGTCAGCATTCCATATGGAGCAGTCACAATAAGTGAGAGCGAATTGCATCGTGACCCACCACGTCCCGAAGAATTAACAAATGCGATTTCACTCGTGTCTGATGCCGTTGATGATGCAGTTCATATGCATCCAGAGTTTGCTTCTGCCGATCAAATAATTGGCGTTGCTGGAACCATCGTCACGGTGGCGGCTGTCGAGCTTGGGCTAAAACAATTTGACTCTGGCAAATTGCACGCAATGTGCTTGCGACGCGACGCAGTTGAAGATGTTTTTCGGACCCTTGCAACAGAACCGTTAGCCGACAGGGTTTTCAACCCAGGCCTGCCTCGTGACCGAGCCGAGATCATTGTGGGTGGATGTTGTGTACTAGTAGCAGTGATGCGACGACTACAAATTTCTGAATTGATTGTCAGCCAGCATAATTTGCTGGATGGCATCATTGAGAGTCTGCGAAATAAAAAATCATGAGTGAGACATCTCGATTTACTGCCAGTTCGGCTAGTTCGATTATCCGAAGCCAGCATCCCGCAGGCACACCAATAGTGTCACTGCGACTTGTGGGTCAGCGAATAACAATGCGACCTCTTGTGGCAAGTGACTACAAGGCTTGGAGTGAAGTCAGGCTGAGAAATAGTGAATGGCTTCTCGTTTGGGAGCCACGCAGATCAGATTTCATTGCTGATCCAGCCACAGATCTTCAAGCATTTGAACGACGTTGCATCGCACGTGACCGAGAGAGGCAAGCAGGTACTGCTTACACGCTTGGCTTATTTATTGAAAATGCTTTGGTTGGAGAAGTCAATCTAAACAACGTTGTGCGCGGTGCAATACAAACCGGAACCGTGGGGTACTGGATTGACCGCAAACACGCTGGTCATGGATACGTTGCCGAGGGTGTAGTCGCATTGGCGCAATTTGCATTCGAAGACCTCAAACTGCACCGCATCGAAGTATGTATTATCCCGAGAAACACAAATAGCAAAAGAGTCATGGAGAAACTTGCATTTCGCCTTGAAGGACTGTCAGAAAGATTTCTAGAAATAAACGGCGTCTGGGAAGACCACCTGCGCTATGCGTTCACAATTGAAGAATGGCAAAATCGCAAATCAGCGCTGACCCAACAGTGGTTAATACCTAAATCTTAAATCCACCAAGGTACGAAATAAATTTAGTGCAGATGTCTGCCATTTCAAGATTGTCACTACAAGTCACTTTAGATTCAAGTTCATCTGATCCACCGCAATCGCTATTGCATTTTTGAACTGCCTGACCGAAAAAATTTTCAAAATCTACGATTGAGTTAATCGGTGATAAATATGTGTCACATATCGCCACGATGCAAGGCAAACAACTAACACCAAATGGGCTTTCGACTTTCGGCGGCAGAATAATCTCACCAGTACCCCATGCGTCAATCACAATCGGAATATCTAATTCTGTTGGCTTATATTTAGGGCTATATAACCTGCCGTTTTTTGAAACCGATTTATCAACAATCGGAATAATATTTTTTTGTGAAACAGCAACTTTGAGTTCTGCCAAAATCGGATGTGAATGGCTTAAGTGAGTTGAAACTGCGGCATCAAGTAAATGAGATGCGATTGCGGCTTTTCGACGGTGAGAATCACATACAACTAAAACGATTCCCATGAATATATTTACGGTACACGATACCCATCTCGCAGTGCGCGCTCTCGACGCAGAGCCTTACGGCGCTTCCATGACTTGGTTTTCCAATGCCTAAGGCGCTGACTTCTGCTCTTTTCTATCGCGATTATTGGGTCGTGATGATGCAGTGGCTTCCAATTAGCACCAGGCTCATCAATGTCTTCTGGCTCAACACCATGCTGAACTTGTTCGGTTATTAAATGCAACGCCGAATGAATTCGATGACGCTCGTTGTGAGCGTGCGCTCGCAACTCTTGTTTAACCGGCGGAATCGCTTCAACTCGCCTGTGTCGCTGACTCATCTTTCCTCCCATATCTGGAAATACTTGAATGTTCTAGCTCCCCTTGAGCGACACAGTACACCTATTTATGCATGTCGTTTATAAATGCCGTTTATAAATATTGGGCAAACTAATTAGTGGATATTGCCCTGCCCTATCAAGACTTTTTGATTCGGCTCTGTAACGCAGCCAGGCGCTCTGCAAACCATGGCTGGCGGGTTGTCCATACTTGTGGCTCGAGCTCTTTGGCAATTGCTTGCTGGTGAGTCGCGATGTTGGCCATTTCTTGAATCGTGCGTTTCGTCAAGATCGCCAACTCGCGCGGGGCACTCGCTGCGCGCATAGCCATCACTCTTGCTGCTGACATCAACTCGTCGTCAGGCACACACTTGTAGACCAAACCAATTCGTTGCGCTTCGTTGCCGTCAAGAATTTCGCCGAACACAACTGCAGCCATTGTTGCTTGTGGCCCAGCAATGTTGCGAAACATCCAAGTGTGACCGCCACCAGGATGCAAACCAATTTGCAAAAACCTAGTATCAAATTTTGCCCTGTGCGCTGCAATGCGCACATCACAACACAATGCGAGGTTCATACCAGCACCAACAGCAGCGCCGTTAACAGCCGCGATCGTCGGCAACGGTGTTCGCGCGATACGTAAAAAACCTTCATAAATTTTGCTCAACGATTCGCCATCTGCCTCGGCGAGATTTCCTAAATTGGCACCGGCACAAAACGCTGGGGCTGCTCCGGTAATGATGATTGCGCCGACAGTCTTATCATCTTCAATTTCATCCATCGCTTGTTTAATATCAGCGACCATTTCGGCAGTCATCGTGTTGCGCTCGGCTGGGTTATTCAGCGTCAGGGTTGCAACCCCCTCGCTGCGTTCAAGGATTACGAGACTCATGAGCATTTAGTTTGGCACATTGTTAGCGTAAGAACCACATGTTGGACCATGTCTTTAGCGATGCCATTAGCGCACTGCGCGATGCCTTTACAAACGCGTTCCTTGAGCGTCAGGCCTTCGACGAGCACTTTCAATCTGACGTCCTGCTTGGCGATCTCGTCTGGGAGACGAGTTATGGGTTGCCAGGCGAAGGTCGACCGCCAAGAGTTGTTGCTCATATCACTCTTACTTGGCCAAGTTGGAGTCAAGCAAATTATCGTGCGTGGTATACCGAAGAAATATTTCACGAGTCACCTGCAATCGAAATGGAAATCGTGTTTCGAGTGCAACGACTTGCAGGTCAACCAGAGTCTTCACTTGTTGATGAGATCGCTCCACTAAAAAGCCCGAAGATTAGTGCCAGCCAACTTGAGCGCGAAAGCATCACAGTTGAAATCACTCACCCCGCCGAGCCCGTCGGACATATCGATTATGCAATTGAAGTTACGTATACGGGCGACTACGAACTCGCTGAAGAGACTTTGCAAGATGGCACGAGCAAATTATTAGATGAGCACTTCAACACACTCGGTGGATGGATTGCTTCAACACTTGTCAAACTTGGCGATTTGCAACTTATATTTTTGCCTGCTGACGAAAATTAGCAGGCTTACAAAATCACTATTGTAAGTTTTTTGGCACCACTGTCATTAGTGGCACCAGTGGTCTTGAGCCCATATGCGAGATAACTTCTGAGGCGACGATCGAGCCGATTTTGCCGCACTGCTCAATTGGTTTGCCGCGCACAAAACCATACAAGAACCCGGCTGCATACATATCGCCAGCGCCAGTCGCGTCAACAACGCTGTCAACTGGCTCTGCATCGATGATTACAACGTCATCGCCGTCAATCACTACCGAGCCGTGCTCATTGCGTGTGACAGCAGCGAATTCGCAGTCACTGCGCAGTTGATGAAGTGCTTCATTAATTGAGTCAACTTGATACAGCGATTTAATCTCATCTTCATTTGAAAATAAAATATCAATATCGTTTTTCACCAATGACAAAAAGTCTGCACGATGACGGTCAACGCAAAATGAATCTGAAAGTGTTAGTGCAACTTTGCGACCAGCAGCGTGTGCATATTCTGCCGCTATCCGAAAAGCTTCTTTGGCTGCATCACGGTCAAACAAATAACCTTCAAGCATCACTACTGCTGCACTTTGCACTGCCTCACGTGAAATATCGGCAGCATCTAAAAGTGATGCGGCACCAAGAAATGTGTTCATCGTGCGGTTGCCATCTGGCGTGACAACGATCAAGCATCGGCCCGTGTCTTGCGTTTTACAAGTAACTCCCGGAAAAAACTTCACGCCAACATTCGCAAGATCATTAGCGAAAGACTCGCCAAGTCGGTCAGCCGCAATTTTGCCAATGAAACCTGCTTTGCCGCCAAGGCTGGCTAGCCCATAAGCAGTATTGGCTGCGCTTCCGCCACTCATTTCGGTTCGTGAATTAACCAACGAATGTAAATGTTTAGATCGAGACATTTCG
>Ga0208960_1000094_pt1 | contig 45724 bp, 38 predicted proteins | sample GreLakmeON33MSRF_FD_187703 | JGI IMG/M metagenome (GOLD analysis project Ga0208960, IMG submission 187703) | Freshwater lentic microbial communities from great Laurentian Lakes, MI, USA - Great Lakes metaG ON33MSRF (SPAdes) | ecosystem: Environmental > Aquatic > Freshwater > Lake | place: Great... | reverse complement strand
TTGTCCGGCATCCCGAACGTGCGCACGCCGAAGTCTTTCTGCTCCGGGTAAATCTCTACGATGGTCTGCTTCTCCAGCTTCAACCCGTATTTCGCCGTCAGCGTGTCGTGGGCGCGCTGGAGTAAGGCCAGCACGCGCGGGCCGTAAATCTTCGCCTCGCGCGCGTCCATGCGCAGGACGAAGTGGTCGTTCGTCAGCGCGACGAACTTGTCCGTCGTGTCCTTGAGCGTGACCAGATTGAACGCGTTCACGTCGTAGCCATCGGCCTCATGCACATCGGCGACGAGCTTCCAACCTTCCTCCTCCTCGCCGAGTCGGAGCAGGTCTTGCGCAAGCTGGAACTTCGCCGGGAGGAAACGTTTGTCAGATTTGAGCGCGAGCCGCTGATACGCCGCGCCCTCGGCGAAGCGATACTTCTGCGACAGCTTGCGCCCGATGAGCTGGTCCACCGCCGGGTTGTTCGTGTAGTGGCGCAGCGCGTCGGTGCGGAACTGCGTCTCCTTCACCTTGTCATTGCGCAAGTGCGCCATCACCGCGCGATACGCCCACGCCTCGGGCTGGTTCACGTTCACGGCGAGCACTTCCTTCAAGAGCTTCTCCGCCTCCTCGTATTCCTCCGCGTCCACGAGATGGTCCACGAGCAGCAGGCGCGCGGGGATGTGTTTCTCATTGAACTCCATCGCCAGGTCCAGCGCACGCAAGGCCGGCCGCCGCGAGCCGCTCATCAGCGACCGCGCGAGGCCGAACTGCATGTCTGCGTCGGTCTTGAACCGCTTCAGTGCGTCCTGAAAAATCTTCGCCGCGAGCGCGAAGTCGCCCTTGTCCAACGCGAGCTGGCCCGTCGCGAGGTGAATCTCCCGCAAGTCCGGCGCGGCTTTCTTCACGGGGTCGAACAAGCGGTCGAGCACCATCTTCGGGTCCGCGCCCAGCAGGAGCGCGGCGCGGCCCAGCGCGGTGAGGTTCGCCGGGTCGCGATACGCCCACGAGCGCGAGCCAGCAAGGCGGTTGATTTCGTCGAGGAAGTCCTTGCCCTCGTCGGCCAGCCCGTTGAACTGCTTCACCTCGCGGCCCACCCAGCGCAGGCGGATGCTGGACGAGTGCGGATACTTGCTGAGGGCGTTGGTCAGGACGGTGTGCGCCTGTGGGTATTGCCCGACTGCCATGTGCGCTTGCACGAGCAAGATGCGCCAGTCCTCGCTGCCATCGTCCTCCTTCACGCCCTTCTCAGCGGCGGTGATGGCTTCGGAATACTTGCCGGTGAGGAGAAGTTTCCGCGCGTCCTCCAGGTCATCCGCGCGGGCTGGCAACGCGAGCCAGCCGAGCAGCGCAACGAGGAGGAGAACAGGCACGCGTCGTCTGACGGTGACCGTGAATCGACGCTTCAGGATTTGGCCGGGCAACAACACAAGTTGGCTCTGGCGCGAGACTACGGGGGCGAGGGGTGAATGCAATGCGGAGGAAGCTAATTTAACCACTGGCCTGCACCGATGGGAACCCAGACTGCCGCGCGGCTAAAAACCTGCCAGTCAGTGCAGCTTCGCCGGAGTCCTTCAGCGCCGTGCTGATGCGCGCTACGTTGCTTCGGAGTTGGGCCTAAACCTTCCCCTTCACCATCGCGGCCTGGACCTCGCGGTAGCTGTGGAGGAAGAGGTCGTTGTCACTGACCGCCTTGGAGATAATGCCGCCGAGGCTGCTGAGGTCGGCCTTGTTGACGACGGCGTGGACGCTCTGCTGGAAGGCGTCCATCGGATTGAGCGTTTGAAACCGATCGCTGATGAGCACCACGACGGTATGGCGGCGGCGGGCCATGGGCATCCACTGGAGCGTGCGCAGGGTGACGTTCTCGTCAGGGGTGCCAGCGGCAAAGAGTTCCTCCACGACGACGAGGTGGTAGTTCAGCGCGGTGAAGCGCTTGCCGAAAACCTCGTGGTTGCCGGCGACGTGGACCTTGAACCCGCACTCCCGGACGATGGTCTGGACGTTGGCGAGAACTTCCATGCTGCTGAGGGCGAGCAGCGCGGGCTTGTCGGAAGGGCTAATGAATTCGTAGTCGGCGAAGGGCTGGCTCATGGGTGGAGAGGGGCTGGGAGGAGCAGGATCAGGATCAAAATTACGAGCAGGAGGGAAAGGGCGACGAGGCGTTTCTGCTCGTAATCCTGATCCTAATCCTGCTCCCGGAGTTCATGGTTTCACTTCAGCTTCAACGTCAGCGGCGGCGGCGCGACAGGTGCCCCGTGGGCAGCTTCCTTCTTCATGCCCAAGCTGGTGACGTTCGAGGTCACCTCGCCACGCTTCTTCTTGATGTTGTCAATGCCGCGCGAGGTCGGGCCGCGTTTGCTGCAATAGAGCAGCGCGCTCTCCTCGGTGATGAGGTTCTGCTCGAAGGCCTCCATGCAGGCTTGGTCGAAGCTCTTCCAGCCGAAGGTGTAGCTGGCCTCGATGATTTCGTAGAAGGTCTTGCCCTCCGCCTCACCTTGCAGGATGGACTCCTTGGTGCGGACGCTGTTGCCCATTATTTCAAGGATGGCCTGTCGGCCGCCGCCGAGTTTGGGCGCGAGGCGCTGGCTGACGATCCAGCGGAGCGTGTCGGCCAAGCGCTCGCGGATTTGGTCCTGCTCGCTGGTCTCGAACATGCCGAGGATGCGGTTGATGGTCTGGCCGCAGTCAATCGTGTGCAGCGTGCTCACCACCAGGTGGCCGGTCTCGGCGGCGGAGAGGCCCAACTCGACAGTCTCGCGGTCGCGCATTTCCCCGACGAGAATGACCTTGGGAGCCTGGCGCAGCGCAGCACGCAAGCCGCTGGAAAATTTGTCGAAGTCGGTGCCCATCTCGCGCTGGTTGAAGGTCGCCTTCTTCTGCGGATGCACGAACTCAACCGGATCCTCGAGCGTGACGATGTGGATGGATTTGTTCTCGTTGAAGTCGTTCAACAGCGCCGCGAGGGTGGTGGATTTGCCTGAGCCGGTCGATCCGGTAATGAGGACGAGGCCGGTCTTCTCCTTCGCGATCTCCTTGAAGATCGGTGGGAGCTTGAGCTGCTCCAGCGTGGGGATCTGGGTGGCCAGCTTGCGCAGGATGCAGGAGTAGTTGCCGCGCTGGGAAAAGATGTTCACGCGGAAGCGCGCCTTCTGCCCCAGCCCGTAGGAGGAGTCGCACGAGCCGGTGCGGAACAGGTCCTCGGTCAGGCGACGGCTGCCGCCGAGGAGGTTGAGCGCGATCTGCTCAGTCTGAAAGGGCGTGAGCCGATCCACCGGTGGGGTGATGGGCACGCCGACGAGCTGGCCGGAGGACTCCACCTGGAGCGGCTTGTCCACGGTGATGTTGAGGTCGGACACGTCCTTGTTGGAGTCCAACATCGTGGCGAGGATGTAGTCGAGTTCGCTGGAGCGCATAGGTCAGTAAGCGGTTTGCCGGGCAGGTAATTCAGTCAGCCTCGCCGTTCGACCGCGCCTCCTCCTGTTCCGCCGGGGTGAGGAAGGGGAAGAATTTCTTCTTGTCCAGCGACTTGTCGAAGGCGTCCTTGGGCGCGATGCGCTTCATGCGCAGGTGGTCCATGATGGAATCGTCGAGCGGGCAGTTGCCGAGCTTCTTGCCTACCTGGATCATACCAGGAATCTGGTGCGTCTTACCCTCGCGGATCATGTTTGCGACGGCGGTCGTGAGGACGAGAACCTCAAGGGCGGCCACGCGGCCCGGCTTGTCAATCCGCTTGAAGAGGTTCTGCGCCACCACGCCCTTGAGCGCCTCGGAGAGCGTCGCGCGGATCTTGTTCTGCTGGTCGGCGGGGAAGACGTCAATGATGCGGTCCACGGTCTTCGCGGCGCTGGAGGTGTGCAGCGTGCCGAAGACCAGGTGGCCGGTGCTCGCCGCCGTGAGCGCCAGCTCGATGGTTTCCAAGTCGCGCATTTCGCCGACCATGATGATGTCCGGGTCCTCGCGCAGCGCGCCCTTCAGCGCGGAGGCGAAGGACTTCGTGTGCATGCCGACCTCGCGGTGGTTGATGAGGCAGCCCTTGCTCTGGTGGACGAACTCGATGGGGTCCTCGACGGTCAGGATGTGGTCGTGCCGGTTCTTGTTCGCGTAGTCAATCATCGCGGCCAGCGTGGTGGATTTGCCGGAGCCGGTGGGGCCGGTGACGAGCACGAGGCCCTTGTGCATCATGGGGAACTTGCGCAGCACCGGGGGCAGCGGCGCGTCGAACTTCTCGAAGTCCTCGAAGGACAACACCGTGCTGGGAATCTGGCGGAACACGGCGGAGCAGCCGTATTTCTGGTTGAAGAAGTTCGCGCGGAAGCGGGCCACGCCGGGGATTTCGTAACCGAAGTCCACGTCGCCAGTCTCCTCGAACTGCTTCACTTTGATTTCCGGCGCGATCTCGTAGAGCATGGCCTTGAGCGCGTCGCTCTCCAGCGGCGGGTAGTCCACGCGGCGCATTTCGCCACTGATGCGCAGAATGGGCGGGCTGCCGGAAGCCAAGTGCAAGTCGGAAGCCTTCTGTGAGATCATCAGGTTGAAGAACGCGTCAATCTTGGCCATAAGAAGTGTCCTGTTTGGTGAGTGTCTCGATCCTAGGTTGTGTTTGGAAGAGACTTAACGAATCGCGAGGCGGACTGCAAGCCATCGCCGCAAGTGGAGGAAATCCTCCGCGAGGAAATCGCGCGCATTGGTTCCGTGCCGTGTGCGCGCTTCATGGAAGTGGCCCTCTACCAGCCCGAGCACGGCTATTACGAACGCGACCGAACCGTGGTCGGGCAACGCGGGGACTTCTACACCAGCGTCAGCGTCGGCCCACTCTTCGGGCAGATGCTGGGATTCCAGTTCGCGGAGTGGCTCGACGCATGTGGAACGCGGAACGCGGAACGCGGCCAGCCCGACGCGCCGCTCCAAATCGTCGAGGCGGGCGCACACGACGGCCAGCTCGCCGAGGACATTTTGAACTGGCTCGCGCGACACCGGCCCGATGTCTTGCTGCGCATTGAGTATTGGATTCTCGACCCCTCGCTGCGCCGGCAGGAATGGCAGCGGGGGCGGCTCAGTAGGTTCGCCCCGCACGTCCGGTGGTTTGCGAACTGGGCGGAGATTCAGCAAGCCGGCGGCGTCACCGGCATCATCTTCGCCAACGAACTGCTCGACGCCTTCCCCGTCCACCGCGTCGCGTGGAGCGCGGCGGAGCAGCAGTGGTTCGAGTGGGGCGTGCGGACGGCCGGGGACCGCTTCATCTGGACGCGATTGCCCGCCTTGCACCTAAACGTCGCCGCGCTCATGGATCCCTCCGCGGCCCTGAGCAATCTCGACGAGTCGCTGCGAGCCAGTTCTTGGGCCAGCCTCGCGCCCGTGCTGCCCGATGGCTTCATCCTCGAACTCAATCCCTTCGCGGAATTTTGGTGGGAACTCGCGGCCCGCAGCTTGCGCCACGGGAAATTGCTGACCTTCGACTACGGCCACACCACCGGAGATGTCATCCATCCCGACAAACCTCACGGCACGCTCCGCGCCTACCGCGACCACCATCAGGTGGACGACATCCTCGCCGCGCCCGGCACGCAGGACATCACAGCCCACGTCAACTTCGCGGCCATCACCCACGCGGGCGAACGCGCCGGGCTCGTCACGTCGGAGCTGGTTGGGCAAGGCCGCTACCTCACGAACATCGCCCAGCGCACGATGCAGCAGACCGCCGTCTTCGGCGAATGGCATGGCGAGCGAGTGCGGCAGTTCCAAACCCTCTCGCACCCCGACCATCTGGGCCGCAGCTTCTCCGTGCTGGTGCAAGAGAGGAGTTGAAGAGTGGGAGGAAGTTCCCTCTGCAACTCTTCCCCTCTTTGGCAACGGTTCCCCCTTGCCCCGCCACTGGCGCTTTGCCACAGTTGCACTACGTTCAGCCAAGACCCGATGTTCGGTTCTCCCCGCAACCCGTTTCAGTGGCGCGCTACAGTCCTTGGACTGCTGCTCGTGCTGGCGTCCACTCCCCTCGCCGCCGAGGAGGTGTATCAGAAGGCGCCCGCCCCCATTGGCGAACTGCTCTCCACCCCGGCTACGCCGTCGGTCTATTTCAATCCCCAGCGCGACGCGATGCTCATCTACCGCGCCGAGCGCCACCCGCCCGTCGCGGACTTGGCCGAGCCCGGCCTCCGCCTCGCCGGCCTCCGCATCAACCCGCTCAACAACGGCCCGCACCGCACTGCCCGTTGCGTCGAGCTGACGCTGCATCCCATCCCCGACGGCAAGGAACGCCCGATTGCCATTCCCCCCGGTGCCCGCATCACGCCGCCGGCGTGGTCGCCGGATGGGAAACAGTTCGCGTTCCTTCGCTACGGCTCGAAGGAAGTGGAGCTGTGGGTGTGTGAAACCAAGCGCGGCAGCCCCCGTCGCCTGCGCGGCGGCATCAACGCCGCCCTCGGCGAGCCGTTCCAGTGGCTGCCCGACAGCCAGTCGCTCCTCTGCCAAACCATTCCAGCCAACCGCCCCAAGCCGCCCCTCGAAGCCCGCGTTCCCGGCGGCCCGCTGGTGCAGGAAAGCACCGGTAAGGCCGCGCCCGCCCGCACCTTCCAAGACCTGCTCGACTCGCCGTATCACGAGGAACTCTTCGACTACCACGCCACGTCCCAACTCGCGCTCGTCACCGCCAAGAACGGCGACACCAAGCTCATCGGCGCGCCTGCCATCTATTCCTCCATCGACCCCTCGCCCAACGGTCAACTCATCCTCGTCTCCCGCATCCAGCGTCCGTATTCCTACCAGTTGCCGGCCTCCATGTTCCCGCGCGCCGTGGAAGTCCTCGGCCTTGACGGCAAGATCATGTTCCCCCTCGCAAGCCTGCCGCTCGCCGAGGAAATCCCCATCGGCGGCGTGCGCCCCGGCCCGCGCAGCTACCAATGGCGGCCGACGCATCCCGCCACGCTCGTGTGGGTCGAGGCGCTCGACGGCGGCGACCCGCGCAAGAAAGTGGCGCACCGCGACCGCATCCAAATGCTGGACGCGCCGTTCACCGATGCCCCGATCGAGTTGGAGAAAACTGAGCATCGTTTCCAAGCCCTGATCTGGGCCGAGCATCCCGATGTGGCGCTCGTGCGCGAATATCAGGCCAGCCGCCGCTGGAACCGCACCTGGCTCATCAACCCCAACGCCCCCGCCGAGCCGGCCCGCCTGCTCTGGGATGTGTCCGCCCAAGACCGCTACGGCGACCCCGGCACACCGATGCTGCGCCCGCTGACCAACGGCTTCCGCGTCGCCCGCGTCCACGAAGGGAGCCTCTACCTCATCGGCGCGGGCGCGACCCCCGACGGCGACCGACCCTTCCTCGACACGTTCAACCTCGTCTCCCACCGCACCGAGCGCCTCTATCAGACCGACGAGGGCGCCCACGAGTCCGTCGTCGCGATGCTGAAACCGGACGCATCGCAATTCATCACACGCCGCGAGTCGCCGACCCGCCCGGCGAACTACTTCATCCGCACCCTCGCCGACGGCGCGCGCAAGCCGCTCACCGACTTCCCCGACCTCATGCCGCAGCTCCGGAGCATCCGCAAACAGCTCGTCACCTACCAGCGCCCCGACGGCGTGCCGCTCTCCTTCACCCTCTACCTGCCCGCCGACTACCAACCCGGCCAGCGCCTGCCGACGATTCTCTGGGCCTACCCTCGGGAGTTCAGCGACAGCGACACCGCCGGCCAAGTCACCACCACCGCAAACCGCTACACGACCTTCAGCGGCGCGAGCCATCTCTTCCTCGTCACGCAAGGTTACGCCGTCCTCGACAACGCCACGATGCCCGTCATCGGCGACCCCAAGAAAGCCAACGACACCTTCCTCGAACAAGTCATCACCAGCGCCAAGGCCGCCGTGGACAAAGCCGTGGAGATGGGCATCACCGACCCGCGCCGCGTGGGCGTGGGCGGCCACAGCTACGGCGCGTTCATGGTGGCGAACCTCATGGCGCACACCGACATCTTCCGCGCGGGCGTGGCCCGCAGCGGCGCCTACAACCGCACGCTCACGCCCTTCGGATTCCAGAACGAGCGCCGCACGCTCTGGGAAGCGCCGGAGATTTACTCGCGCATGTCCCCCTTCATGTTTGCGCATCGCATCAACGAGCCGCTCCTGCTCATCCACGGCGAGGCCGACAACAACCCCGGCACCTTCCCCATGCAAAGCGAACGCCTCTACCAGGCCGTGAAAGGCAACGGCGGCATCGCCCGCCTCGTCCTGCTCCCGCACGAGAGCCACAGCTACGAAGCCCGTGAGAGCGTCGAGCACGTCCTCTGGGAAACCATCCAATGGTTCGACAAGCACGTGAAGCGCGCCGCCGAACTGCCGGTCTCGACCTTCATCCCGAGCGATCTGCCTCCGCCGTGAGCTGCCCCGGCAGACAGAGTTTCCTAAAACCTCGGTGAGCAGGTGCGCCCGTCTTTGACTTGCCCACCGGCGGCAGGCAACCTTCGCGCGCGATGTCGTTCAAACTCGTTTTCCTCGGCACTGGCACCTCCAACGGCGTGCCGGTCATCGGCAAGGAATACTCCGCTGCCTTCCTCGCCAACCCGAAGAACCACCGCACCCGGCCCTCCATCTGCGTCGAGACGCCTCACACGCGGCTGGTCGTGGACACCACGCCGGAGTTCCGCCTGCAATGCCTCCGCGAGCGCGTCACGCGCCTCGACGCCGTGCTCATCACCCACGCGCACGCGGACCACATCATGGGCATGGACGATTGCCGTCGCTTCTGCCAAGTCGCGGGCGAGAAGGCCCTGCCCATCCACGCCAGCGCGGCGACGATGGAGCATCTCCGCCGCATCTTTCTCTACGCGTTCCACGACGGCCCGCACTCGGTAGGCTACTTCATCCCGGCTCCGCGCGTGTTCGACGGCCCGTTTGAAATCGGCGACCTGCGCATCACTCCCCTGCCCTTGCCGCACGGGAAAACGCCGTGCCACGGTTTCCTCTTCGAGCAAGGCGGGCGCAAACGGCTCGCCTATTGCAGCGATTGCAAGGAAGTGCCGGACGAAGTCATCGCCCAGATTCGGGGCGTGGAAATCGTCGTGCTCGACGCGCTGCGCAAGACCCCGCACTGGACGCACATGAGCCTCGACGAAGCGCTCACCACCGCGCGCCGCATCAACGCCGGCCAGACCTACCTCACGCACCTGACCGACTGGTATGACCACGACCTGGACCAAGCCGAAATGCCGCCCAGCGTGGCGCTGGCGTGGGATGGGTTGAGAGTGGAACTCACGGCCTGAAATGAGAACGCTCCTGATCATCGCTTGTTTGGCACCGTTGCTGTCCACCGCAGCTGAGTTGGGCAGCTCCGCCATCGTCCTCTACAACAGTTCCGTCGAAGACTCCAAAGGCCTCGCCGCACACTACTTCACCGCGCGCGGCGTGCCCGCGAACCAAGTCATCGGCCTGCCGCTGCCGGCGGGCGAGACGATGACGCGCAAGGAATTCCAAGAGCTGTTGCAGGAGCCGTTGCTGAAAGCGCTGACCGAGCGCGGCCTCTGGAAACTCCGCGCTGATGCTGCCACGCGCGAGTTCAATCCGACCAACCCGCCCGCCGTCACCGAGTCGCAAATCCGTTACGCCGTCCTCTGCTTCGGCGTGCCGCTGAAAATCATCCACGACCCCGCGCTCACCGAACCCAACTCCGATAAGGTCCAGCCCGAACTGCGCCGCAACGAAGCCGCCGTGGACAGCGAACTCGCCTTGCTCCCGCTCGCCGCTGGACGCCACCCGCTCACCAGCGTCGTGCCCAACCGCAACTACGCCGCGACCAATCCCGCCGCGCTGCATCCCACCAACGGCATCCTGCTCGTCGCGCGCCTCGACGGCCCGACCGCCGCCATCGCGCGCGGTCTGGTGGATAAGGCGCTCGTCGCCGAGCGCGACGGGCTTTGGGGTCGCGCCTACTTCGATGCGCGTGGCCTTCGCGATGGCGGGTATCTCACGGGCGACGAGTGGATTCGCAAAGCCGCCGAGACGACGCGACGCTCCGGTTTCGAGACCGTGCTGGATGACTCCGCGCCGACGTTCTCGGCGGGCTTTCCCCTCAGCCAAGTTGGCCTTTATGCAGGCTGGTATGACGGCGGCGTGTCCGGCCCGTTCGCGCGCGAGCGGGTCGAGTTCCTGCCCGGCGCGGTGGCGTATCATCTGCACTCGTTCAGCGCGCACACGCTGCGCTCGGCGGACAAGAACTGGTGCGGCCCGCTGCTCGCAAAGGGCGCGACTGCCACGATGGGCTGTGTGGAGGAACCCTTCCTCGCGGGCACGCCGGACCTCGGCGTTTTCTTCCACCGGCTCACCGCGGCGGGCTGGACGTTTGGTGAGGCGGCTTACGCGGCGCAAGGTTCCCTCTCGTGGCAGACCACCATCGTCGGCGACCCGCTTTACCGCCCGTTCGGACGGCACCCGGCGGAGTTGCACGCGGACCTGCTCAAGCGCCAAAGCCCACTCCTCGCGTGGTCGCATCTGCGCGTGGTGAACCTGAATCTCGCGCAAGGCACCTCCGCCGCCGAGATGGTTGGCTACTTGAACGAGCAGGTCGAAACGAAGACCAGCCCGGTGCTGCTGGAAAAGCTCGGCGACCTTCAGCTCAGGCTCGAGAAACCCGCGCTCGCCATCGAGGCGTGGGACAAGGCGCTGGCGAACCAGCCGACGCCGCAGCAACGCATCCGCCTGCTCCTCGCGCGCGCGGATCAGCTCACGAAGCTGGGTCGCGAGGTGCCCGCGCTCGTCGGTTGGAAGGAGTTGCTCGAACTTCTCCCGCCCTCGCCAGAGCAGACGCGGGTGAAAGACCGGCTGGAGGAAATGCAGGTGAAGCCGCGCAAGAAGTAGTGGAGCGCGGACAGGCTCGAGTCTCAGCCCCAGCCCAGCAGCTTGCCGCCCTGATAGGTGATGAAGGCCATCCCCCACGCCAGCGCGGTCATGTAGAGGAGCTGGAAGAGCGGCCACTTCCACGAGTTCGTCTCGCGGCGGACCACGGCGATGGTGCTAACGCATTGCAGCGCGAAGACGTAGAAGACCATCAAGGTCACGCCCACGAGCGTCGTGTAGGCGGGCGTGCCGTCCGCGCGCTTCTCCTCGCGGAGCGTCTTGGCGAGGCTGGTGGTGGCGGCTTCGTCGCCGGCGTCGGTGTCGCCGACGTTATAGACCACGGACATGGTGCTCACGAAGACCTCGCGCGCGGCGAAGCTGGCGACGATGCCGATGCCCATCTTCCAGTCGAACCCCAGCGGCGCGATGGCGGGTTCAATCAGGTGGCCGAGGCGACCGGCGAAGGAGTGGCGGAGTTTCGCGCCCTGCTCCTCTTTCTCCAACGCTTCGAGCTTTTCATAAAGCGCGCCTACCGCGACGTGGTTGTCCGGAAACACGGTTGTAATCGCGTTCGTGGAGAGATCTTTGAAAACCATCTTTAGCTGTGCAATTTCCGTTTCGACTGCCCTCTTGTCAGTAATACCCGGTCGGACAGTCTGAACAAGTTCGCTTCGCCGGTTCTCGAATTTCTGCTCTAGCTCCGCGTTCTTCGGATACGTCGCCAGAAACCACAGCACGATGTTGATGCCCAGAATCACCGTGCCGGCGCGGCGGAGGAAGAGCTTCGAGCGGTCCCACATGTGGCGCAGGATGGTCGTGGCCACGGGGCGTTTGTAGGGCGGCAGCTCCATGATGAGCATCGGCGTCTCGCCCTTGAGCAGCGTCTTCTTGAACACCCACGCCATCACCAGCGCCATCACCGTGCCGAGCAGATACATCGAGAGCATGGTCAGCCCTTGCAGCCCGATGACGCCGCCGAGCTTGAGGTCCGGCACGCACGCGGCGATGAGCACGGCATACACCGGCAGCCGCGCGGAGCAGCTCATCAGCGGCGCGACGAGGATGGTCACGAGCCGGTCCTTCGGCGTCTCGATGGTGCGCGCGGCCATGATGCCGGGGATGGCGCAGGCGTAGGAACTCAGCATCGGGATGAAGCTCTTGCCATGCAGGCCGACCTTGCTCATCAGGCGGTCCATGAGGAAGGCCGCGCGCGCCATGTAGCCGGTGTCTTCCAGCAGGCTGATGAAGAGGAAGAGCAGCAGAATCTGCGGCAGGAAGATAACGACCGCGCCGACGCCTTTGATGACGCCGTTGACGAGCAGGTCGTTGAGGTCACCGGGAGCCATGAGGCCGCCGACCCAGCCGCCGAAGCCGTCCACGGTGTTCGAGAGGAAATCCATCGGCACCTTCGCGAACGTGAAGATGCTCTGGAACAGCAGCCACATCAGCCCGACGAAAATCGCGATGCCCCAGACGCGGTGCGTGAACACGCGGTCGAGCCGGTCGCTCATCGTCTCGTGCGTCATGACCTCCTCGGTGACGCTCGCGGCGATGATGTCTGCGATGCGAGCGTAGCGGGCTTCGATGGCCACGGTGCGCCAGTCCACGCCAGCGGCTTCGAGTCGGGCGCGCGCGGCGGTGACGGCGGCGGCCAACTCGGCGGGGTAATGGGCGGTGCTGCTGGCGAGGGCTTTGTCGTCGGAGAGCAGGAGAAGCGCCTCAGCCTGCGGGGCGGTCCAGCGGCGCGGAAAGGCTTTGACCAACGCGGCGGAGAGGGTTGAAAGCTCGGCGGCGAAGGCGGCGGGCTGGGCACCGAAGAGCGCCGATTCAGACTTCTGACTGAGAGCCTCGTCACCTCGTCTCCTACCGAGCGTCGCGACAATTTCCTGCGTCAGCGCGGCGACGCCTTCGCCAACGCTCGCGATGAGCGGGAGCACAGGCACGCCGAGTTGCTGCGCCAGCGCGGCGGCGTTCACCGTGTGGCCGTTCTGCTCGGCCACGTCGGTCATGTTCAGCCCGAGAATCGTCGGGTAGCCCAGCTCGATGACTTGCGTGGCGTAGTAGAGGTTGCGCTCGAGATTCGAGGCGTCGACGACCACGACCACCAGCGCCGGCGCGGGCACGTCGTCGAGCCGGTGGAAGAGGATGTCGCGCGAGACTTCCTCATCGAGCGACTTGGGGCTGAGGCTGTAAGTGCCCGGCAGGTCGAGGATGGTGATGCCCGCCGCGCCCTTGAGCGCGCCTTCCTTGCGCTCGACGGTGACGCCTGCGTAGTTGCCGACCTTCGCGCGTAGGCCGGTGAGCGCGTTGAAGAGTGTGGTCTTCCCGCAGTTCGGGTTGCCCGTCAGCGCGACGTAAAGTTGTGGAGAGTCGGGCATCGGAATTAACGCAAGGGCGCCTTCACTTGGCCTTCACCAGAATCAGCTCCGCCTCGTGCTTGCGCAGGGTGAGGTTGTAGCCGCGCACTTTGATTTCCACCGGGTCGCCCAGCGGGGCGAAGCGCACGAGCTCGACTTGCGTGCCGACGAGCAGGCCCATCTCCATCAGCCGGGACTTGTCGGCGGTAGGAACGTTGATGGCCGCGACCTTGGCGTTGGTGCCGAGAGCGAGGGACGTGAGCGGTTGGAGGGAGGCGTCGGGCATGGCGGTGCGGTGAAACGTTTTTACATGGGCAGAGACTGGGCGGTGGCCGGGGCATTCGCTTGCGGCGGCTTGCGAATTGTTTTCGGTGGGTTGCGCAAGCGTCAGGTCGGCTTGGGCTTGGCGGCGGGCGCGGGGATGCGCTCGACCATGATGGACTTGGCGAGCTGGGAGCTGATGCCCAGGCGGGCGTTGCAGACCTGGCAGATGATGTTGGTGTGGTTCATCAGGAGCTTGATGCGCTGCTCCTCGCAGAAGCCCATCTCGCGCAGCCGACTGGTCAACTCCGCCGAGCCGTTGAGCTGCTTGATGCGGACGGAGACGCCGGGCTTCACGGCGTCGAGCGAGCACAGCTCCGGCTGTGGACAAGCGGCACCGGTGGGCGCTGGGGGTTCGTTGTCGGAGCTCACGGGGCGGTGAGTTAAGGCGAGTTTGGGCGGCCTTTCAAGCGCGCGGATTCGGAGCTGCGGCAGGCGACAGGAGACACCTTGTTTTCAGTGGCGGACGAAAGTTGGGCCGCTGGTTAAAAAAAGCCAGCTCGTGCGATTCCGCACAGCAAACCGTTCATGAAATTGAGCAGCCATTTTACTAACCTCACTGAAAGCCGAGGAAACAAAGGCGAGTTCGCCGGTGATAAACTTTTCCTTCCCGCTGGCATCGCCGTTGCTAAAGAACCGTGCGCTGGTCACCTACAGTCAACAAACGCGATCCGTCCGGCGGACGCGCGCGGGATTTCGCCAGCACTTCCCGCCGCGCCGCCAGAGCGAAAGACACCCAATGAAGAAAATCGAAGCCATCATCAAACCGTTCAAGCTGGAGGAAGTGAAGGACGCCCTGAGCGACATCGGAGTCGAGGGCATGACCGTCACCGAGGTGAAGGGGTTTGGCCGCCAGAAGGGCCACACCGAAATCTACCGCGGCTCGGAATACACCGTGGACTTCCTCCCCAAGATTAAGCTCGAACTCGTGCTGCCCGACGGCCGAGTGGACGCCGCCGTCGCCGCCATCGTGAAGGCCGCCAAGACCGGCAAGATCGGTGACGGCAAAGTCTTCGTCTCCGCCGTGGACGACGCCATCCGCATCCGCACCGACGAGAAGGGCGACGCCGCTGTTTAACCCGCCAACCACAACCCACTGAAACACCCACTGAACATGAAGAAACTGATTCTCTCCCTCACCCTCCTCGGCCTGCTGGCGACCCCGCTGCTCGCCCAAGCCCCCCCGGCTGCACCTGCTGCTGCACCTGCTGCCGCGAAGGCACCGGAACCGCCCAAAAAGGCTGACCCGAATGTCGAACAACGCGTAGCCGATCTCGAAGCCTATATTGGCAACGGCGCGCGTGGATCCGCCGACGCCAAGGCCAACGTGACCTCGAAGCTCGACGACGTTGCCGGCCCCGGCCACAACGGCTTCATGATGGTGTGCGCCGCGCTGGTGCTGTTCATGACGCTGCCGGGCCTCGCGCTCTTCTACGGCGGCCTCGTGCGCAAGAAGAACGTCCTGTCCGTGGTCGCGCAGTGCTTCGGCATCGCGGGCCTCGTGACGATCCTGTGGTTCGTCTGCGGCTACAGCCTCGTCTTCTCGGCGGGTTCGCCCTACCTCGGCAGCTTTGGGAAGTTCGCGTTCCTCGAGGGCGTGACGGGCGCGCCCAACACCGACTACTCCGCATGGGTGTCGCAGAACGTGTTCTCCATGTATCAGCTCATGTTCGCGATCATCACCCCGGCGCTGATCGTCGGCGCGGTGGCGGAGCGCATGAAGTTCTCCGCCGTCCTGCTGTTCGTCGCGCTGTGGATGTTCGCGGTGTATTTCCCGCTCGCCCACATGGTGTGGGGCGTGGACGGCCTGATGAACGGCGTGTGGAATGGCGATGCCAAAATCCGCGCGATTGATTTCGCCGGCGGCACCGTGGTCCACATGAGCTCAGGCTGGAGCGCGCTGGTGCTCTGCTTGATCCTCGGGCCGCGCCTGGGCCACGGCAAAACCGCGATGCAGCCGCACAGCATGACGCTCGTCGCAGTCGGCACGGGCATGCTCTGGGTTGGCTGGTATGGCTTCAACGCCGGCTCGGCGGTCGCGGCTGACGGCATCGCCGGCAACGCCTTCCTGACCACCACGCTCGCGGCGGCGGTCGCGGCGTTCGTCTGGCCCATGCTGGAATGGGTCTTGCGCGGCAAGCCCTCGATCCTCGGCTTCTGCTCCGGCGCGGTCGCCGGCCTCGTGGTCATCACCCCGGCGGCGGGCTTCGTGAACGCCAAGGGCGCGGTCATCATCGGCGTGCTGGCGGGCATCATCCCCTACTTCGCCTGCACCAAGCTCAAGCAGCTCTTCAAGTATGACGATGCGCTCGACACCTTCGGCATCCACGCGATCGGCGGCACCCTCGGTGCGCTGCTCACCGGGGTCCTCGCTGTGAAGGAAGTGAACGCGAACCTCACCGACGCCAATGCCTACGCGAAGGCCAACAAGCTCTTCGAGCTCGTCGGCAACGGCCTCTGGATCGAGCAGCTCAAGGCCATGGCCATCACCATCGTGCTGGCCGTCGTCGCCACCGCCGTCATCGCCTACATCGTGAAGGCCCTCGTCGGCCTGCGCCCGACGGAAGAGACCGAGACCATCGGCCTCGACCTCGCGGAACACGGCGAAGAAGGCTACCACGGTTAAGCCTCCGCTCGCTTCAAGACCCGCCGCCCCGGATGCACCCGGTGCGGCGGGTTCTTTTTTGGGGCAGGCTCCACGGGCCGAAATCCGAACGTGGGGATCATGAAGCGCTTGAGTTCACGCAGTTGGAGCAAGATTAGGATCAGGATTACGAGCAGGAGGAACGCAACGCCTTCCCTTCCTGCTCTTAATCCTGATCCTACTCCTGCTCGTCCCCTTGCCGGTGGGTCAGGGGGGATTCCAATGGAAACGAACGGGGCCGCTCGGTGGGTCGGGCTTTTCACCCGACTCACCCCGCCTGAATCACCAGCGCCGTCGTGTTGTCGCGCCCGTCATTCGCCAGCGCCGCGTCCACCAGACGGCGCGCCGTGTCAGTGCCCACGCCGGCGGACTCGGGCGCGCGCAGCAGCTCGACGAGTTGGTGCGGGTAAAGCCCCTCCGTCAGCCCGTCCGTGCAGAGGAGGAAGATGTCCCCCGGCTCGTAGGCCACCGCGCCCACCTGCGGGTCCACGAACTGATTGCCGCCGCCCAGCGCCTTCTGGAGCACGTTCCGGCGCGGGTGATTGCGCGCCTCGCGTTCATTGAGCTGCCCGTTGCGGAAGAGCCAACCCACGTGCGTGTCGTCCTCGCTGAGTTGTTTGATGGTGCCTTCCCGTTTCGACAGGTAGTAAATCCGGCTGTCGCCAATGTGACCAAAATACAGCCAGCCGGGCGTGAACCAGCACAAGCTCAAGGTCGCCTCCATCCCTCGGCACTCGTCGTAGCTCTCGCCCTGATAGACCAGCGCCCGGTGGACTTGCGTGAACAGCTCCGTGAGCACGTCGCCGAAGCCGGCGGCCAGCCCGGTAGCGGACTGGTGGAAGGAGCGCGGGAGGAGCTTGGTGATTTTCTCCACGGCGATGCGGCTGGCGTATTCCCCGGCCTTCGCCCCGCCCATCCCATCGCTCACCGCAAAGGCAAAGTCGTGCGCGCTCGTCGCGGCTTCCCCGAGCTTGCCCAGGTGGTGAACTTCCCGCGCATCGAACTGGAGGCCGAGGAAGGCGTCCTCGTTGTTGGGCCGGACCTTGCCGCGGTCGGTGCGGCCCGACCATTTCAGGCGCGCGCCGGTCGCAGTTTCGCGTGGGGGTTGCATCATGGGAGGAGATTACTGAAAGCCCGGCAGCACCGTGGCCAGCTCGAAATCAATCACGCAGAACCGCCCGTCGGTCTGCCGGTAAGTCACGTTCCGCAGCTCCGGATCGTCGTGCCGCACGCCGAACTGCTCGAGCTCAGCGAAAAGCTCCCGCGTGCGCGCCGCGTCCAGATGCTCCACGCGCGCGCCGCAGTTCGTGGTGACGATGCGGAGTTTGGCCGCGTCCGCCTCCAGCAGCCGGGGCACAAACCCGCAGCCGCGCGCCTCCAGCAACCGCAGCAGCCGCACCTCGTTCGCGAAGCGCTCCGGCGCGCTCGGCCCGTGGAAGACCTTGATGACCCGGCCATCGAAGGTCAGGTTCACCGTCGCCCGAAGCGTGTCTTTGACAGTCAGCATGGCGGCCCGGTCCACCGGGTCTCGGCGGACACAGGGCGCAGCATGGCGAACCGGGGCCAAGTTGCAAAGCCGCGCCATCCGGATTGCGCAGCTTGTCCAATTCTAGCCAGCCGCCGCCGACCCGCTGGCCTCACCCCAAAAACTTCAGCCCGTGCAAAACCCTTGGCAAACAAGGGCGCAACGCACTTCGCCCCGTTGGCGTTGAAAAACCCTTGCCCCGTGGCATTGGCCCTGCTGAACTCAGCAGCAAGCGACCTACAGGGAAGCGGAGCTTCTTTGCGTCGCGCAAACAGAACAGAAAACCATCACGCACATGGCGAAATACAAACTCGAATACATCTGGCTCGACGGCTACGAACCCGTCGCAAACATCCGCGGCAAAACCCAAGTCAAAGAGTTCGCGAGCTTCCCGAAACTCGAACAGCTCCCGATGTGGGGCTTCGACGGCAGCTCGACGCGCCAGGCTGAAGGCCGCACCTCGGACTGCATGCTCAAACCCGTGGCCGTCTTCCCCGACTCCACGAAGAAGAACGGCGTCCTCGTCATGTGCGAAGTCATGATGCCCGATTGCAAGACCCCGCATCCGAGCAACGCCCGCGCGACCATCCTCGACGACCCCGGCGCGTGGTTCGGCTTCGAGCAGGAGTATTTCCTCTATCAAGACGGCAAGCCCCTCGGCTTCCCGGACTCTGGGTTCCCCTTCCCGCAGGGCGAATACTACACCGGCGTCGGCTACAAGAACGTCGGCTCCATCGCCCGCGAGATTGTGGACACGCACCTCGACCTCTGCCTCGACGCCGGCATCAACCACGAAGGCATCAACGCCGAAGTGGCCAAGGGCCAGTGGGAATTCCAAGTCTTCGGCAAAGGCTCCAAGAACGCCGCCGACCAAGTCTGGATGGCCCGCTACCTCCTCATGCGCCTCTGCGAGAAATTCGAAGTGGACGTCGTCTGGCACTGCAAGCCCCTCGGCAAAGACGTGGACTGGAACGGCTCCGGCATGCACTCCAACTTCTCGACCAAGCATCTGCGCGAAGTCGGCGGCAAGGAATACTTCGAGACGCTCATGGCCGCGTTCGACAAATATAAGAACGAGCACATCGCCGTCTATGGCCCGGACAACCACCTCCGCCTCACCGGCCTGCACGAGACGCAGTCCATCGACAAGTTCAACTACGGCATCGCCAACCGCGGCGCGTCCGTGCGCGTCCCGCACAGCTTCGTGAACGACAACTACCGCGGCTACCTCGAAGACCGCCGGCCCAACTCCCAGGGCGACCCCTACAAGATCGCCAGCCGCATCCTCCAGACCATCGCCACCGTCCCCCTGCCCACCAAGAAGGGTAAGAAGTAACGGGCGCTGTTCTTCAACTCCACTCAACGGGGCGTGGCCAACAGGTCACGCCCTTTTTCTTTCTCCATCTTTCGGCCCCCATCTTTCTGACTCGGGCGCATCTTGACACTGCCCCCGAAGGAGCGCGGCGTTCACGCCGCAGGAGGATGGGTGGCACTGGAATCTCTCGGTGTTATCGGCGCCTCGCCTTGCGCACGGAGCCTTCTGCGGCGTGAACGCCGCGCTCCGGGGGCACTGCGCGAATGCGCCCTTCTGACTCCTCTCAACTGATTTGCGCTTTCCTTCACCTCGCGCTTCCGCCAGTTTTTCGACCCGATATATGCCCAAACCGCACGCCTACAAATTCTGCTTCGGCCCCTGGAACATCAGCGAAGGTCAAGATCCCTACGGCCCGCCCGTCCGTTCGCCACAGACCTTCGATTGGAAGCTCGCGCAACTCAAGAAGCACGGCTTCGACGCGATGATGTTCCACGACGACGACGCGGTCCCTGACCTTGAGAACAAGTCCGCCAAGCAAATCCTCAAGGAGGCCCGCGAACTCAAGAAGCGGCTCGACGGTCTCGGCATCGTCGCCGAGATGGTCGCTCCGCGCCTCTGGTTCCACCCGAACACGATTGACGGCGGCTACACCAGCAACGACCCCAAATGCCGCGCCTACGCCATCGAGCGCTCGAAGGTCTGCATCGACATCGCCCACGAACTTGACACCGACCTCATCGTCCTCTGGCTCGCCCGCGAAGGGACCTACATCCGCGAAGCCAAGAACGCCCGCCGCGCCGTGGACCAACTCGTCGAAGCCTTCGACGCGATGCTCGCCCACGACAAGCGCATCCGCCTCTCCATCGAGCCCAAACCCAACGAGCCGATGGACCACGCCTACATTCCCACCATCGGCCACGCGCTCGCCATCGCCCAACTCACGCGCGATCCGAAGCGCGTCGGGTGCCTCATCGAGAGCGCGCACGCCACGCTCGCTGGCCTCGACCCGGCGGACGAAATTGATTTCGCCTGCGCCTTTGGAAAACTTTGGTCGCTCCACCTCAACGATCAGAACGGCCTCAAGTATGACCAGGACCGTCCGTTCGGCTGCACCAACCTCCGCAGCGCGTTCGACCAAATCCGCTCGCTCGAACGCAATGGTTACGGCCGCAAAGGAGAATACGTCTGCTTCGACGTGCATCCCTTCCGCACCACGAAAGAGAAACACTGGCTTGACCACCTCACCAACAGCCGCCGCACCTTCCTCCGCCTGCTCGAGAAAGTCCGCAGCTTCGACGAGCGGGCCGCGCAAGCACTCGTCGCCGACCGCAACTATCAAGCGCTCGACCAGATGGTGATCGAACACCTGCTGGGCAAATAAAGCGGCACTCCTGTCCGCTCTCCGGATGGCACGCTCCAGACACGCCGGCTTCCTCGCCGCACTGCAAACCAGTTTCCTGCTGGTGGGCGTGATGTTCTTCGTCAAGGCGGTCGAGCTCGCCGCGGACGTTTCCTTCGCCGGATTCGGCATCGTGCCGCGAGACCAGCGGGGGCTGATTGGCCTGCTCTTCAGCCCGCTGCTGCACGGCGACGCCGCGCACTTGCTCGCGAACTCCGTGCCGCTCCTTGTCCTGCTCACGCTGCTCTTCTGGGACCGCAAGTATCACCCGTGGATCACGCTGGCGTTCATCTGGCTGGCCAGTGGCATCGGGACTTGGCTCATCGGGCGCGGCATGACCAACGGCCAACTCACGGTCCACATTGGGGCCAGCTCGGTGATTTATGGACTGGTCGTGTATCTGCTCGTCGCGGGATTCCTGATGGACAGTTGGCGCGCGGTGTTTGTAGCCGTCGGTGTGGGCGTGGCTTACGGCGGGATCTTTTACGGCGTGTTGCCGCAGTCCGGACCGATCTCGTGGGAAGGCCATTTGTGTGGGGCCATCGCCGGGTTTTTCACGGCGAGGCATAACCACGGGTGAAGAGTTGCAAGGTGTCGTGAAGTTAGTTGATTCGCGTGATTCGCGGGCAAGCCAATGTCCGCGCCGCGCAAACTCTCGACTTCCAGCCAACGCAGGCGCGGCTAAATTCACCGCATGACCAAGTCACTCATGGGCCTCTCGTTTTGCCTACTCCTCACGTGCGCCACTCGCCTTGCCGTCGCGCAGACTGTCCCCGTCTATGGCGACATCACGGACGCGGCCACCGGCAAGCCCGTCGCCGCGCGGCTCTACTTGCGCAGCGACACGGATGGCCAATGGCATTTCCCCAAGTCCGTCCCGCCGTTCGGTAACGCCGTGCGCTACGAGAAGCGTAGCGGGTTCAACACCAACGCCACCGAGTATCACACCACGCTCTCGGCGCACCAGTGGGTCGCGGAGCTGCCGCCGGGCAGCTACACCGCGCTCGTCGAGCGCGGGAAGGAGTATCTGCCGCTGACGAACCAGTTCACCGTCGCGGCCAAGCCGGTCGAGGTGAAGCTGCCGCTCAAGCGCTGGGTGAACATGGCCGAGCGCGGGTGGTTCAGCGGCGACGCCCACAACCACCGCGCGCCCGCCGAGCTGGCGTCCGCGATGCTCGCCGAGGACGTGAACGTCGCGCTGCCGATGATTGACTGGACCACGGTGGACACGGTGCCGCCCGCGCTTAGCGACCGGAACATGAAGGGCGACTTCGGCGCGCAGCCCGTGGTCGTGGACCCGACGCACGTCTGGTTCCCGCGCAACACGGAATACGAAATCTTCCGCTCCGGCGGGAAGGCGCACACGCTCGGTGCGTTCCTCATCCTCGGGCACAAGGAGCGGTTCGACATCCCGGTGTTCCCGCTGCGGCGCGTGTCCGAGCGGGCGCACGCGGAGGGCGGGCTGATTGATTTGGAGAAGCACAACTGGCCGTGGTCCGTCGCCATCGTGCCGGTGCTCAAGCCCGACCTCTTCGAGTTGGCGAACAACCATCACTGGCGCGTCGAGTTCGGCGTGCGCAACTGGGCCGTGCCCGCGCCGGCGTGGATGAAACTGCCCGGCAACGGCAGCGGCACGGACACCGAGGAAGCGTGGACGCACTACGGTTTCGAGACCTACTACGCGCTGCTCAACTGCGGCTTCCGCCTCAAGCCGACGGCGGGCACGGCGAACGGCGTGCATCCGGTGCCGCTGGGTTTCAGCCGCGTGTATGTGCATTGCGAAGGCGGGTTCAGTTATGAGAAGTGGATGAAGGGATTGGGCGAGGGGAGGAGTTTTGTGACGACGGGGCCGATGCTGATGGGCAAAGCGAATGGAAAAATGCCGGGCGAAGTCTTTAGGGCGAAGGGAAAGCAAAAGTTGGATGTTCAGTGCGAGGTCTTTTCCGAGCATTTGGGATTGAAGGTTGAACTCATCCACAATGGGCAAGTCGCTCGTGAATCTTGGACGGCTCCTGGAAGCAGATTGGGCGGGACTTTCGCGACCAAGTCCAAGTTTGACATTGAGCTTTCAGAGTCCGGCTGGTTCTCCATCCGGTTTGTCGAATCGTCGCCCGGCGGCAGGATGCGCTTCGCCCATACCGCGCCGTGGTGGGTGGAAATCGAGGGCCAGCCGCTCCGGCCCCGGCGCGAGCAGGCGGACTGGTTCGTCCAGCGCACCGAGGAGGAAATCGCCCGCAACACCGGCGTCCTCCCGGCGGAGGCTCTGGCCGAGTTCCACGAAGCCCTCGCCGCGTGGAAGAAGATTCAGGCAACGGCGAAGTGAGCTTGAACCACAGAGGCACAGAGAACACAGAGGGGAAGCCGGAATCATGCACGCAGAAGTCTGCCGCTCACCCATTTCGCCCTGTCGGGCCTTGAATCCTTTGCTTTTTCTCTGTGTCCTCTGTGCCACTGTGGTTCCTCTTCTTCTTTGCTCGGTGAGAATTCCTTTGAACGATTTCCCGAAACTCTGTCTAAATCGCCGGAACACTTGACAGGCAAGGCACACTACGCGCCTCACATAACCGGGCAGCCGGAGCAGCACATGATTAAAGTCGAAAATTTGACCAAGACGTTCGGGCCGAAGGTGGCCGTGAACGACGTTTCTTTCACTGTCGCGCGGGGCGAGGTGCTGGGCTTCCTCGGGCCGAACGGCGCGGGCAAGTCCACCACCATGCGCATGGTCACGGGCTTCCTCCCGCCCACCGCCGGCCGCGTCACCATCGGCACGCACGACATGCTCGAAGACCCCGTGCCGGCCAAGCGCCTCATCGGCTACCTGCCCGAGTCCGCGCCGTGTTACAGCGACATGACGGTGATTGGCTTCCTGAAGTTCGCGGCGGAGATTCGCGGCCTGCGCGGCGACGCCATCAAGACCGCCGTGCATCGCGCGGTGGAAATGTGCTTCCTCGAAAACGTCCTGCACCAGAGCGTGGACACGCTCTCCAAGGGCTACCGCCACCGCACCTGCTTCGCCCAGTCCATCATCCACGACCCGGAAATCCTGGTGATGGACGAGCCGACCGACGGCTTGGACCCGAACCAGAAGCACGAAATCCGGCAGCTCATCAAGCGGATGGGCGAGAAGAAGGCCATCATCTTCAGCACGCACATCCTCGAAGAGGTCGAGGCCGTGTGCTCGCGGGCCATCATCATCGACCTCGGGAAGGTCGTCGCCAACGGCACGCCGCAGGAACTCAAGCGCAAGGCCCCGAACGCCGGCGCGATTCTGCTGCGCGTCAGCGGCGTCGCCGCCGAGGCCGTGACCGGCAAGTTGCGCGCGGTGGACGGCACCGAGCGCGTGCAACTCGTGAAGGAAGAGAACGGCACCGTGACCGTGCGCGTGCTCCCGAAGTCCTCGACCAACGGCGAGTTCCGCAAGGGCGTGAGCGCCGCCGCGCAAGGCTGGCGCGTCGAGGAGCTGCACGTCGAGGAAGGCAAGCTGGACGAGTATTTCCGCAGCATCACCGCCTCGGACACCGCGAAGAAGTAAGCTCCACGATTAACAGACGCGCCCGACGGCCGCCGCTCAACTCTCAACTCCCCAACTCTCAACTTCCCCATGGGCAACATCACCACCATCGCCAAGCGCGAACTCAGCGCCTACTTCGCGTCGCCGGTCGCTTACGTCTTCATCGTCATCTTCCTGCTGCTGACCGGGTTTTTCACCTTCATGGTCGGCGGCTTCTTCGAGCGCAACGAGGCGTCGCTCATCTCGTTCTTCTTGTGGCATCCGTGGCTCTACCTGTTCCTCGTCCCGGCGGTTGGGATGCGCGTGTGGTCGGAAGAGCGGCGGCAGGGGACCATCGAGCTGCTCATGACCATGCCCATCACGCCGTGGCAGGCCATCATGGGGAAATTCTTGGCAAGCTGGGCATTCCTTGCGCTGGCCTTGGCTCTCACCTTCCCCGTCGTGATGACCGTGAAGTATCTCGGCAACCCCGACCTCGGCGTCGTCGCGGGCGGCTACATCGGCAGTTTGCTGCTGGCGGGCGCGTATCTCGCCATCACCTGCTTCACCTCCGCGCTCACGCGCAACCAGGTCATCGCGTTCATCATCTCGGTGGTCGTGTGCCTCTTCCTCATCCTCGCGGGCTGGCCGCCGGTGACGAGCATCCTCACCAAGGCGCTGCCGGACAACCGCTGGATTGTCGAGCTGGTCTCCGCGTTCAGCGTGATGACGCACTTCGAGGACTTCCAACGCGGCGTGGTGGATTCGCGGCACCTGCTATTCTTCCTGTCGCTGATTGGCTTCTCGCTCTTCGGCACGAGCGTCGTGCTGCGCGGGCTGCGGTCCTGAAACCAAGCACCACTGACCTGCACTCATGGACACTCATCCGAAACAACTTTGCTCCGGCTGGCCTTCTCCCATTAGTGCCAGTCAGTGCAGGTTAGTGGTTTAAAATCTCCGAGCATGAAACATAAGAAACTCGAAACGCTGCTCTACTCCGCCGTCGGCATTGTCGCCATGGCGCTCATCCTCGTGGCCGTGAACTACATCGCCGCGACCTTCCGGTCGCGCGTGGACCTCACCGCCGACAAGCTCTACACCCTCTCCGAGGGCACCAAGAAAATTGTCGGCAAGCTGGATACGAAGGTCAAAATCCGCCTCTACTATTCGCAGCGCGACAACGCGATGCCGGTCTTCCTCAAGACCTACGCCCAGCGCGTCGAGGACTTGCTCACCGAGCTGCGCCAGCAATCCAAGTTCATCGAAATCGAGAAGCTCGACCCGCAGCCCGACTCCGACGCCGAGGACTCCGCGAACCTCGACGGCGTCGAAGGCCAGCCCACGCAGACGGGCGAAAAGATTTACCTCGGCATCTCCATCAACTGCCTCGACCAGAAGGTCGCGCTGCCGTTCCTCTCGCCCGAGCGCGAGAAGCTCTTGGAGTATGACCTCGCCCGCGCCATCTCGCGCATCGCGAACCCGGCCAAGCCCGTCATCGGCGTCATGACCGCGCTGCCCGTCTTCGGCACGCCGATGAACCCGATGATGATGCGCATGGGCCAGCAGGGCGGCCAGCAGCCGCCTTGGTATCTCATCAGCGAACTGAAGAACGACTTCGACGTGCAGCAAATCGAGCTGACGGCCACGGAGATTCCCGCCGCTGTGAAGGTGCTGCTCGTCATCCATCCGCGCGACATCTCGGACGCGGCGCAGTTTGCGATTGACCAGTTCATCCTGCGCGGCGGCAAGCTCATCGCCTATCTCGACACGGTTTCAGTCATTGACCAGCAGAAGCAGGGCGGCAACCCGATGATGGGCGGCGGCCCGCCGACGAGTTCCTCGCTCGACAAACTGCTCGCCGCGTGGGGCGTCGGCTTTGACAAGTCCAAGTGCGTGGCCGACATGAAATACGTCTCGCGCATGGGCGGCCAGCGCGGCCCGCAGCAGCAGCCCGCCGTGCTCTCGCTCACCACCGACGCGATTGACCGCGAGGACATTTCCACCAGCCAGGTGGACAGCCTGCTCTACGTGTTCGGCGGCGCGTTCACCGGCTCGCCGAAGGAGGGTTTGAAGAAGACCGTGCTGCTCAAATCCACCACGCAGTCGCAGCTCGTCGAGGGCTTCCTCGCGCAGATGTCCGGCGAGGCCATCGTGAAAGACTTCAAGCCCAGCAGCACGGAATACGCGCTGGCCATCCGGTTGAGCGGCCAGTTCAAGACCGCTTTCCCCAACGGCAAGCCCGAGTCCGCCCCGCCCGCGCCGGGCGAGGAGAAGAAGCCCGACGCGCCGTCCACCGCGCTCAAGGAATCCGCCGCCGAGAACCACGTCATCCTCGTGGGCGACGCCGACATGCTCTTCGACCAGTTCTGCGTGCAGGTGCAGGACTTCTTCGGCCAGCGCGTCGTCATCCCGCGCAACGGCAACGTGAACCTCGCGCAGAACTTCGTGGAGCAACTCTCCGGCGACACCGCGCTGATGAACACCCGCAGCCGGGCCATCGTGCAGCGGCAGTTCACCCGCGTGCGCGACATGCAGGTGAAAGCGGAGGAATCCTACCGCGCGAAAATCAAGGGCCTCGAAGACAGCTTGCAGGAGACGCAGAAGAAGCTGAACGAACTTCAGAGCAACAAAGAGAAGGGCCAGCGCTTCGTGATGTCGCCCGAGCAGCAGAAGGAGCTGGAGAACTTCCGCAAGCAGGAAGCGAAAGTGAAGGTCGAGCTGAAGCTGCTCCGCCGCGACCTTCGCCAAGAGGTCGAGTCCATGGAAAACCGGCTCAAGTGGGCGAACATCGCCGGGATGCCGCTGCTCGTGACCATCGGCGGCATCGGCCTGGCCGTCTTCAAACGCAAACGCACGGCGGCGCGGTAGGCCGCAACCTTTCCCAAGCATGAACCGCAAGCAGCTCCTCACTCTCCTCGTCCTCGTGGCCGTCATTGGCGGCGCGGGCTTGCTCGTCAACCAGCAGCGTCAGGGCGACTGGCAGCAGTCCTCCACCGGCGGCGGTCAGAAGCTCGCCGCCGCGCTCGACGTCAACGCCGTCGCCACCGTCAGCATCAAGTCCAGCGCGGGCGAACTGAACCTCACCAAGCAGGGCGAGGCGTGGGTGGTGAAGGAGCGCGGCGATTACGCGGCGAACTTCAGCACCATCGCCGACCTCATCCGCAAGTTCGCCGACGTGAAGGCCGTGCAGACCGAGCAGGTCGGGGCGTCCCAGTATGCGCGGCTGGAGTTGCAGTCCCCCGGTGACGGCGAAGGCAAGGGCACGCTCGTCGAGCTGAAGGGCAAGGACGGCAAGGCGATGAAGTCCATCGTCCTCGGCAAGAAGCTGACGAAGAAATCCGAGGGTGGGCCGTTCGGCGGCGGCGAATTCCCCGTGGGCCGCTGGGTCCGCGACACGGCGAGCAAAGACACCGTCCTCGTCACGACCGAGCAGTTCGCCGACGCCGAGCCGAAGCCGGAGAACTGGCTGGAGAAAGACTTCCTCAAGGTCGAGCGCGTGAAATCCATCGCCGTGACCTACGCAACCAACGCCGCGACCGGCTGGACCGTCACGCGCGAGACCGAAGGTGCGGAGTGGAAACTCGCCGGCCTCAAGCCCACCGAGCAGGCCGACACCAACAAGCTCTCCGCCCTCGGCAGCCCGCTGAGTTCGCCCGCCTTCACCGATGTCGTCGCCGACCCGAAGCCCGACAAGACCGGCCTGGACAAGCCCGCAACGCTCGTGCTGCAGACCTTCGACGGCTTCACTTACACGGCTAAAGCCGGCACCGCGAGCGGCGACAACTACCCCTTCACCATCGCCATCACCGGCAACTTCCCGAAGGCCCGCACCCCTGCGGCGGACGAGAAACCCGAGGACAAGGCGAAGTTGGACAAGGAATTCGCCGACGCGCAGAAGAAGCTCGCGGACAAACTCGCCGCGGACGCGAAGTTCGCCAAGTGGACCTACCTTGTCTCCAAGTGGACCCTCGACAGCGTGCTCAAGTCCCGCACTGACCTGCTCGTTGAGAAAAAGGACGAGCCGAAGCCCGAGGCGAAGCCGTCTGCGAAGTAAGTAGCGCGGGCAACCCTGCCCGTTGATGGAGAGATTCAGCAGCGCGATCAGGGACTGCCGGCCTGCAACCCCACCCCTCTACTTCCCCGGTTTCAGGAAGTGCTCGAAGAACGCGACGAGCTGGGCGTTGGACTCCTCGTTGGGTGAGTGCTCCTTCCGGTTCGTCATCGCCACGCGGTGCTGCACTCCGAGGAGGTCGTTCACGGCAATCGTGTGGTTCAGCGGAAGCCACCGGCTCGGCGGGTCTTCGCTGCCAGCGCTCACGAGGAACGGGCGCGGGGCCATCAGCGCGTGGACTTCGTGCAGGTCGCGGCCGGTCTCCATCATCACCTTGTAAGCGCCCGTGCGCGGGCTGTCGGCGCGGATGAGGCCGGGCTTGCGAGTCACCTGCGGGTCGCGGCCCAGATACCACGGCTCCCAGTAGTTCACGTTGCCGCGCGGCTCATCGAAGACGATGCCGGGGTCGCTCCACGCGGCGGCGGCAAACTGGTCGTAGAAGCACGACGCGAACATCGCCCACTTGCCGCCGTAGCTGTGGCCAGCCACGCCGATGCGTTTCGAGTCCACTTGCGGGAGGTTCGCCAGCGCGTGCCAGCAGTTCGCGCCGATGTAGCCGAGGAAGGAGAGCGGTTGCCACACCTCGCGCCCCGGCTCAGGCTTGCGGGCGTCGCCGCCGGGCGAGCCGATGCTCAGGGTCACAAAGCCCCGCTTGGTAAGCTGCAACCCGAAATCTCGGTCCTGGCTCTTGCCGAGCCCGATGCTCGTCTCCGGCTCGTAGAAGGGGACGAGCACGGCGGGGAACGGCCCCTTGCCGTCGGGGATGAGCAGCCACGCCTCACCGAATTGGCCGGGCGCAAGTTCGAGGCGGACGCGGTGCTGGGTGAAGTTGTCGCGCTTGCTCTCGGAGAGGAATTCCAGCTTCGGCTTCTCCATCACCGGCGGCCACGCGCCCATGAGGCCGTGCCATTGCGCGAGTATCTCCGCACGGCGGCGCGGCCAGTCGGCGGCGGTCTTCACGCGCGCGCCGTCGTTAAAGAGCAACGGAGAGCGGTAGTTGCCGAACTGGACCGCGTGTTCGGCAGGCGGAGAGAAGAAGGGGGAGATGATTGCAGTGGCGGACGGTTCGGCGGCGGGGAGGGAGAGAAGAGAAGAGAGAAGACAGAGGATAGCAAAGCCGGCGCGTTCGCAGGACTGGGGTGGTCGCATCATGCCTCCTTCGACGCAGGTGAGGGGGATTCCTTGGCGAGAGTTTCTGGCGGAGCAGCGGTCGCTTGCTCTGGCTGCTTGCCGTCCAGTTGCCACGAGAGCAGAAACATCAAACCCACGCCGATGCAGATGCCGCTGTCGGCGATGTTAAAGGCCGGAAATCCCACCTCCGCGCCGCTGCGCGTCTGGACGTGGAAGTAGATGAAGTCCACGACATGCTTGTGGACGATGCGGTCAATGATGTTGCCGACGATGCCGCCGAACATGAGACCGAGCGCCCATTGGCCGAGCGTCTGTTCGAGGCCGAAGTGGTGACGCGTGAGGAAGAGCGCGAGCAGCGCAAGGAGCGCGATGATGGTAAGCAGTTCGTTGTTGCCGTGGAACATGCTCCACGCCGCGCCGGTGTTGCCCCAGTGGACGAACTTGAAGAAGCCCTCGACGACAACCCGCTCCTGCGCGTAGCCCAGGAAACGGAGCACGGCGAACTTCGTGAGCTGGTCGAGCACCAGCGTCACGATGGCCACGAGCGCCACACGGCGGTTGGGGGTCAAGGTCATGCACCGGGTGGTTTAGCTGGTCGGCAGCGGGAAGACAACTGCTGGGTGCCGGCTGTCGGTGCCGCAGTGGACCAGCCTCGGCGCGACAGGGCGGGAGCAGTATTATGATTAAGCACCTCCATCCGGCTGGAACACGGCTTTCGCCCGGCGCTTTCATACGGGCCAATTCAATCTTTACAGCCGCCCGTGCCACATTACTCTGCGCCCCGACTTCAACGAACTATGCGTATCCCATTGATGATCGCCCTGACTGTGGCCGCCACCGTGCTGACTGGCTGCGGCGGGGTGGAGCGCAAGCTTGGCCGCGGCATGAACAACTCCATGGAGATTTTCCGCGGTGGCGAGTTGCGCCGCTCCATTGAGCAGGCCGGCCTCTGGGACGGCGCCGACGCCGCCTTCAGCACCGGTCTCGTCCGTGGCATGGGCCGCACCATGGCCCGCACGGCTGTCGGTTTCAGTGAAATTATTACCGCCCCCTTCCCGCCCTACACCCCGTATTCCTTCCCGGAGAAATGGTTCCGCGACCCCAGCAACAAGCTTCGCGGCGAGCCGTTCTCCGTGAACCCGGTTTATCCGGACACCTACCAGCCACGTCTCTTTAGCGACACTATCTTCCACACCGACTCGCGCATCGGCTTCTCCGGCGGCGAGATAGCGCCCATCATCCCGGGCAGCCGTTTCCGCGTGTTCGAGTATTGAGCAACACTGCTTTCCTCCGCGCCGGCACGTGAGTGCTGGCGCGTTTTTGTTTTGAGCACAGCCATTCGCCAGTCGCCCGCCAAGGTCAACCTCCTGCTGAACATCCTCCGCAAGCGCGAGGATGGCTTCCACGAGCTGGAGTCCGTCATGCAGCCCGTGCAGCTCTGCGACCGGCTCGAGGCGGCCAAGGCAACTGCCGGCATCACCCTCACTTGCAGCAACGCCGCGCTGCCCGTGGACGAAACCAATCTCGTCCACAAGGCTGCTGCCGCCTTCCTCAGCGCCGCCGACATCAAGGGCGGCATCAAAATCCATCTCGAGAAAACCATCCCCCTCGCCGCCGGACTCGGTGGCGGCAGTGGCAACGCGGCGCACACGCTCGGTGCGCTCAACGAGTTGTTCGACCTGCCGCTCAGTTCAGCCCGGTTGCAGGAACTCGCCGCCGCGCTTGGCTCAGACGTGCCCTTCTTCCTCCAGTCCCAGCCCGCGCTGGCCTACGGTCGCGGCGAGCTCATCCAACCCCTCGCACCCTTCCCCGCACTGCGCGGCGCGCACATCCTGCTGATTCATCCCGGCTTCGGCATCTCGACCGCGTGGGCTTACCAGTCGCTCTCCAGCTTCCCCGCCGCGCTCCACGGGCGCGTGGGGCGCGCGCAACAACTCATCGAGACACTCCGAGGCTCCGACCTCGCCGCTGCCGGACGCTATTTTTACAACTCGCTCGAAGCCCCCGCGCTGCCCAAGCACCCGCTGCTCGCTCTGTATCAGGATTTCCTACGTGCCAGCGGCGCGCCCGCCGTGCTCATGTCCGGCAGCGGCTCGACGACTTTCGCCATCACTCCCACCCGCGAGTCAGCCGAACGCCTTCGCGAACGTTTCCAATCCAAGTTCGGCCCTGCTGCGTGGACAGCGGTGGCCGCGTTGTGAGGTGCTAAAACTAATTTGGCCGCAAAAGGGCGCGGAGGAAGAATCAACTTCCATCGCGGAATCCAGGTTCACTCCTTCCCCGTCGGCAGCAACTCCTGCATCTGCCGCTGCACCATCGCGCGCAGCAGCGTCGCCTCGATGACGCTCAAGCCCGCCTTCGCGTAATCCACGGTGAAGGCCGGCAGCCACAAATCACTCTCCGCGCGGTAGCCAAACTCCCGCCGCACGCGCCGCTCCAAATCGTCCATGTGTCCCGCCCCGTAAAAGATGCTGATGCTCGCGGGCGGCGCGGCGCGCTTCAACTCCACGCGCAGGTCGCGCAGCACCGCGTCGTTGCGCGTCTGGATGAGCACCTCCATGAGCCGCTGCATATCCTCCGGCAGGCTCTTCATGCGCGAGATGTCGCCGCGGATGCCGCCCAGCGCCTCGATGAGCGCGAGCTTGGTCATCGCCTGAAGTTTGGGATTGCCGCCGACCAGCCTGAACCCGGCCTTGAGCAGCGTGCCGAACATCGAGTTGCCATCCATCGCCTTGAGCAACTGCTCGAACGCCTCGTTCTTGCGCTTCTCCTTCGGCGAGTCCGGCGCGGCGGGCTCGTCATCCTTGTCCATCAGCTCGCGCAGCTCCGCCACCGAGAGGTCGCTGTTGCGGAAGTTTTCGCCCGTGTAATTGATGGCCTCGAGCTGGAACACGAGGCCGAGCGATTCTGCCAAATCCTTTTGCAACGAGGCGCTTCCGGCCGGCTTCGCAGCCGGCTCCGGCGCTGCGGCCTCCTTCTTCGCGACCGGAGGTGAATTGCCCGCCGTCTTCTCCAGCGCGACTGTGTTCGTCGCCGTGCCCTTGCGCCCCGCATGAACGCCCTCGAACAGCACAAGCGCCTGCGCATCGAGATGCTTCTGAAGCTGCGCGTAGTAATTCGTCTCCCCAATGTGCGACGCGCCCGTGAGCCAGATGACTGGCCCGACGCCGCCCGTCGGCACCAGCTTGCGCACCGCCACCTGCAACTCCACCGCGCCCGTCGCGCCATTGGTCACGCGCATGAACGGCTCGACGGCGAAGCGGACCAGTGCAGAAGGCTTGTTAGCCGTCTGCCCAAAGGCGCACTGCCCAATCAACACCGCGAGGAGGAGCAACCCCACGCCTCTGACTCGCCACAAGCAACACGCAACCCGAGACGTTCTCCCACCGTGGTGCTGCAACGTGTTCATGCCTCGCCCCTCACTTCACCTCGCGCACCGTGACGCCCGCGACGTCCATCGTCCCGTTGCCCGGCATCACGAACATAATAAACGCCTCCTTGTCGGCCTCGAACTTGAACTCGAACTTGAATGCCTTCCATTCCTTCCCGCCGGACAAGTCCTGCTCAACGTAAAACTCATACGGGTCGCCCGGCTGGCGCACGCCCACCTTGAAATCCGCCGAGCCGCGCAGCGAACCCTCGATGGCATACTTCACGCCCTTCTTGAAGACGCGCTTGCCCGAGTAGCTCGTGAGCTGGAGTTGGCCATCGGCAAATTCCTTCACCTCAATGCGGACGGCGGTCACACCGTCCTTCGGGCCGTCCTTGAGCTTCGTGTAAGTCGCACCGAGCGTCGCCCAGGCGGAGTTGTCGTCCCAGCCGTTGGGCAGCCAGCCCTTGATGACCTTGCCGCCCTGCGCCTTCTCCGTGAACTCCCGGCCCTCCGCGCCGAACATGGGCAGGAGGCTGGCGGGTTTTTCCTGCGCGAACGCGGCCAAGCCGGCGAGCAGAAGTGCAAAGAGTGAGGTGCGACGGAGTAGAGTTTTCACGATGGGTTAATGTGGATTGTGTGTCGGCCGTTTCGAGGGCGAAGCTCGCCCTTCGGCACAATCCGGGCAAGCGCAATGACGCCCGCGAAGCTCGGGCAACCTGCGCTCCTCACGCCAGCAGCCACCAACCGCCCAGCACCACCGCCGCCAGCGAGCACGCCGCCAGCATCTGCCGATACGCCTGCGCGCTGCTCGCCGCGAGGCTCCGCGCCGACCAACCCACCAGCGAGGAAAACACGACCATCGCCACCACCGTGCCGACGCCATACGCGCTCAAATACCAGACCGCCTCCGTCATCGTCGGCAACGCCAGCGACGGCAGCACGCCGAGAAAATGAGAGCTGCCCGCCACGCCATGCAACGTGCCGACAGCAAACGCCGCGTGCGTGTGCCGGTGTTCTGACCCGTTGCCCTGCGGATGCGAGTGCGCCGTCGCCCCGTCGTGTGTGTGGATGTGGACGTGCCGCTGACCGTCGTGCTGGTGTTCGTGGGTGTGGACGTGACCGCGCAACGCCCGCCGCGCACCCCAAAGCCCGATGCCGATGAGCACCACGCCCACCAACCGTTCGCTCCAAGAAGAAATCGCAGCCAGCGGCAGCCAGTCCCGCAGCAGCAGCGACAGCAGGCCGATGAACATCACTCCGCCCGCGTGCCCGACACCCCACCGCAGCCCGACTTCCCACGCCTTGCGCCGCGACTCCGCCGCGAAGGGCGCGACTGCCGCGAGATGGTCCGGCCCGGAGACGACGTGTGTCGCCCCCAAAAGCAGGCCGGTGAGAACGGAAATCATGTGATGGCGTCAGAGCACCGGCTCCAACGGCCAGCGAGCGTAGAAATGCGCAGTGGTGAAGTAAAGGGGAGAGAGGGCAGAAGACCGCCGTCAGTAGTCAGCGGACAGCCCCCGGCACGCTGGACATCACCCGCGACATCTGACTCCTGACTTCTGACTTCTGCGCGCGCGAACGGCCTTGCGCTCCGGCGCGTGCTGACCATCATCCCGCGCGATGAACAACGAGCCGTTGCTCCAACTCGACCTCCCCGGCGTCCCCAAAATCAAGAGCGGCAAGGTCCGCGAGGTCTTCGACCTCGGCGACCGCCTGCTCTTCGTCGCCACCGACCGCATCTCTGCCTTCGACTGCGTCATGCCCAACGGCATCCCGCGCAAGGGCGAAGTTCTCACGCAGCTCTCCCACTTCTGGTTCGGCCAGACGGAATCGCTCGTGCCCAACCACCTGCTCGCGAAGGCCGACGAGCCGTTGCCGCCGCCGCTCCAGCCCTTCGCCGCGCAGCTCGCGGGCCGCAGCATGATCGTGAAGAAGGCCACGCCACTGACCATCGAGTGCGTCGTGCGCGGCTACCTCGCGGGATCGGGCTGGAAGGAATACCAGCGCAGCCAGACCGTTTGCGGCATCCCGCTTCCCGCCGGTTTGCAGGAATCTTCCGAGCTGCCCGCACCCATCTTCACGCCCGCCACGAAAGCCGAGACCGGGCACGACGAGAACATCCCCTTCGAGACCGCTGCGCAGCTCGTCGGCGCGGACATCGCAGAGCGCGCGCGCGACCTGAGCCTGCGCATCTACAACTTCGCCCGCGACTACGCCCGCCAGCGCGGCATCATCATCGCGGACACGAAGTTCGAGTTCGGCCTGTTCAACGGCGAGCTACTGCTCATTGACGAAGTGCTCACGCCGGACTCTTCGCGCTTCTGGCCAGCGGACAAGTTTCAGCCGGGCCAGGCCCAGCCGAGCTTCGATAAGCAGTTTGTGCGCGACTACCTCGAGACGCTCGCGTGGGACAAATCGCCACCCGCGCCGTCGCTGCCCCCCCTCATCGTCTCCCGCACGCAGGCGAAGTATCTGGAGGCGTATGAGCGGCTGACGGGGAGGAATCTGTGATGTGGGCGCGGGAAGTAATGAGTGTTTAGTCCCACGCGCTCCATGCTGACCTACGAAGAAGCCCTCGCCCGCATCCTCGCCGCGCTGCCCCCGGTCCGCTCAGAGCAAGTCCCGCTGGCGGAGGCCGCCGGACGTTTCCTCGCGGAACCGGTCGTCTCCACGCTCGACCTCCCGCCCTTCGACAACTCCGCGATGGACGGTTACGCCGTGCGCGCGGCGGACGTGATTTCCGCGAGCGCGGAGCAACCCGTCGCGCTCCGGCTCATCGGTCAGGTGGGCGCGGGGCAGGTTTTCAAGGGCGGCGTCAACCTGCAGACCTGCGTGCGCCTCTTCACCGGCACGCCGCTCCCGGCCGGCGCGGACGCAGTAGTGATGCAGGAAGACACGCGCGCGGAGGGTGACACCGTGCTCGTGCTCGACCGCGCGCGACCATGGGAAAACGTCCGCCTGCGCGGCGAGGATGTGAAGGCCGGCGCTGTGCTCGTGACACCGGGCACGCGGTTGGGCGCGGGTCATCTGGGTTTGCTCGCCGCCGTGGGCACCGCGCGGGTGCGCGTGGCTCGGCGACCCCGCGTCGCGATTGTGGCGACCGGCAGCGAGCTGCGCCCGCCGGGCAAGCCGCTCGCGCCCGGTCAGATTTACGAGAGCAACCGCACGATGCTCGCTGCGATGCTCACGGCCTGTGGCGCGGAGGTGCGCCCGCTGCCGCTCGTGCCGGACACGCTCACCCGCACGCGCAACGCGCTGCAACGCGCCTTCGCCGAGAACGACGCGGTGGTGACGAGCGGCGGCGCGTCGGTCGGGCAACTGGACTTCGTGAAGGCCGCGTTCACTGAGTTGGGCGGCAGCCAGGAGTTTTGGAAAGTGGCCATCAAGCCGGGCAAGCCCTTCGTCTTCGGCACGCTGCAAGGCAAGCTCCTCTTCGGCCTCCCGGGCAATCCGGTGTCCGCGTTCGTCACGTTCCTGCTGCTGGTGCGCCCCGCGTTGCTGCGCTGGCAGGGTGCGACGGAGGTGGCGTTGCCCGCGCATCCCGGCACGCTGGTCGAACCGCTCGTGAACCGGGGCGACCGCCGGCACTTCGTCCGCGTGCGCGTGGATGCGGAAGGGCGCGTCCACTCCGCCGGCATTCAGGCATCGCACAGGATGCACTCCCTCGCGGCGGCCAACGCCCTCGTGGACGCGCCGCCGGCGACGACGCTGGCAGCGGGGGCGACGGTGCGCGTGCTGCGCGTCGATGGGCTATAGCCCGGACAGCCCTGTCCGCGCCGCGTATTTTTCCTCGCTTCAGTTTCAATCCGGGTCAATAAAGCCCCGAACCAAGCGTCAATAGCTGACTCGTTCGCAAACTGTCATCACATGAAACTAAAGTCCCTCCTCGCCGCCGGCTTGTTGCTGGCGGTTTCCGTCTCCCACCTGACCGCCGCCGGCTTCGAACTGAAGGCCGGTGAGAACGTCGCCCTCATCGGCAACGCCCTCGCCGACCGCATGCAGCACCACGGCTGGCTGGAGACGCTCGTCCACGCCAAGCTCCCCAAGCACAACCTCGTCTTCCGCAACCTCGCCGCCGCGGGCGATGAGGTGGCCGGCTTCACCGAGAAGCCCGACGCGAAGTTCCGGATGCGCTCGGAGAACTTCGGCACCTCCGATGACTGGCTCAAGCGCACGCAGGCCGATGTGGTCTGGGCGTTCTTCGGCTACAACGAAGCCTTCGCCGGCGAGGCCGGGCTGGGGACGTTCAAGACCAACCTCGTCCGCTTCATCAAGCACACCACCGGGCAAAACTACAGCGGCAAGGCCAACGCTCGCCTCGTCCTTTTCTCCCCCATCGCCGCCGAGTCCAGCAGCGACCCGAACCGCCCCAAGGCCGAGCCGCTCAATGCCAACTTGAAGCTCTACACCGCCGCGATGGCCGAAGTGGCGAAGGCGAACAACGTGCCGTTCGTGGACCTCTTCGCCAGCTCCGCCAGCCTGTTCGCCCGCGCGAAGCAGCCGCTCACCTTCAACGCCGTTCACCTGACCGAGGCCGGCGACAAGGCGCTCGCGCCCGAGGCTTTCCGCGCGCTCTTCGGCGAGTCCGCGCCGGACGCCGCGAAGCTGGAAAAGCTCCGGGGCGCGGTGCTGGACAAGAACCTCGAGTATCACCGCCGCTACCGCACGGTGGACGGCTACAATGTCTATGGCGGCCGCTCGGGCCTCGCGTTCGAGCCGGGCAAGGGTGCCTTCAAGCAAGGTGTGAAAGAGCCAGAGGCCCCGCTGCTCTCGAACTACCAGACCATGCAGGACGAGATGAAGCAGCGCGACGCGAAGACCGCCAACCGCGACCAGCGCATCTGGGCCGTCGCGAAGGGCGGAGACCTCAAGGTCGCCGACGACAACCTGCCGCCCGTGCGCTTGCTCGCGTCGTCGAACAAGCCCGACGTGAAGCCCTTCCTCAGCGGCGAGGAATCCATCAAGCACATGACCGTGCCGAAGGGTGCGAAGATCACGCTGGTCGCGGATGAAGTGCAGTTCCCCGAGCTGGCCAGCCCCGTGCAGATGGGCTTCGACCCGAAGGGCCGCCTGTGGGTCGCCGCGTGGCCGAGCTATCCCGAGCTGCGCCCGACGGACAAGGTCTCCGACAAGCTGCTGGTCTTCGACCTCGGAGCGGACGGCAAGGCGAAGAAATGCACGACCTTCCTCGACGGCCTGAACTGCCCGACCGGCTTCCAGTTCTACAAGGACGGCGTGCTCGCGGTGCAGGCTCCGGACGTGTGGTTCGCGCGTGACACCAACGGCGACGGCAAAGCCGACTGGAAGGAACGCGTCATCATGGGCCTCGACTCCGCCGACTCCCACCACACCGCCAACGCGATGGCTTACGGTCCCGGCGGCGACACCTTCCTGAGCGACGGCGTCTTCCACCGCACGCAGATGGAGACGCCCTACGGCCCGCCCGTGCGCAACAGCGACGGTTGCATCTATCGTTGGGAACCGCTCACCAGCAAGCTGGAGCGCTACGTCCCCTACGGCTTCGCCAACCCGCACGGCAAGGTCTTCGACCGCTGGGGCAATGACATCATCACCGACGCCACCGGCAACGCGAACTACTTCGCCCCGGCGTTCAGCGGCTTCGTGAGTGGTGACGCGGGCAGCAAGCACCCGGGGTTGAAACAATTCTGGAACCGCCCCTCCCGCCCGTGCGCCGGCACCGCCATCGTTTCCAGCCGCCACTTCCCGGACGACTGGCAGGGCAATTTTCTGAACTGCAACGTCATCGGCTACCAAGGCATCTTCCGTGTGAACGTCACCGAGGACGGCGCGGGCCTAAAGGGCGAAACACTCGAGGTCACGAAGGTGAAGGACGCCGCGGGCAAGGAAGTGGACAAGATCGGCGGCCTGGTCGTGGGCGACAACGCGATGATTCCCAACTTCCGCCCGTCCTGTGTGGCGGTCGCGCCTGACGGCTCCATCTACTTCTGCGACTGGGCCAAGGAACTCATCGGCCACATGCAGCACCACATCCGCGACCCGAACCGCGACAAGACCCACGGCCGCATCTACCGCATCACCTTCGAGGGACGCGACCTGCTCAAGCCGGTGAAGATTGATGGCGAGCCGATTGAGAAGCTGCTCGAAGTGCTCAAGACGCCCGAGGACGACGTCCGCACCCGCGCCAAGATTGAGTTGAGCAAGCACGACTCCGCCAAGGTCATCGCCGCCACGAAGAAGTGGGCCGCCAGCCTGAGCAAGACGGACAAGGAATATCAGCACCACTTGATGGAAGCGCTCTGGGTCCACCAGTGGCACAACGTGGTGGACGAGGCGTTCCTCAAGCAGATGCTCCGCTCACCCGACCATCGTGCCCGCGCCGCCGCCACGCGCGTCCTCTGCTACTGGCGCGACCGCGTGAAAGACCCGCTCGCCCTCCTCAAGGTGCAAGCCGCTGACGAGCACCCGCGCGTCCGCCTCGAAGCCATCCGCGCGTGCAGCTTCTTCCAGACGAGCGCCGCCGCCGAGGTCGCCCTCGGTGCGCTGGAGAAGGAAGCCGACCCGAACAAGCCCGATTACTACATCAAGTATTGCCTCGACCAAACGCTCAAGCAGCTTGGCAAATACAAGTAGGCGTCAAAGCCATTCGCGAAACAGGCCGGCAGGAAACTGCCGGCCTTTTTCTTTGGAGCGCAGACACCCACGTCCGCGCTCCCGCTCACGCGCGGCGCTTGCCGCTCCGCTTGGCGTTCACCGTCACGGTGCGCTGCGGTGCCTGCGCTGCGCGGGCTTGTTGCCGTCCGCAGAACGTCTCAAACGCACCGCCGAAGAGGTCCTGCACGTCGCGCTGGATTTCCGCGTTCGTCGGCTCCCAGCCAGTGGCGGCGAGGTCCGTGTATTTCTCCGCGAGCACCTTTCCGATGATGCGCCGCGAGTGCTCCCACTTGTAGATGATTTGGTCCAGCACCCGCGCGTCCGAGTGCTGCGGCGTCACGGAGAGGCCGATGAGTTCGAGGCGCATCCGGGTCATCTCCTCGATGAGCGAGGGGATGTTCGTGAACCACCAGCAGCCGAAGAGGTGCAGGTTGCGGAACTTCCGCGCCGCGACGCAGAGCGAATACTGGTTCTCCCGCGCAAGCGCGGTGATGAGGAACTGGTTGTCCGGGTGCGCGGCGATGAGGCTCTCGTAGGTGCCAATGTCGCAGTGGCCGACGCCGTCGCCGGCCATTTTGAGCAGCGGGTTCACCCCGCGTTTCACGCCGGGCATCATCGCGAAGGGCAGGCCGAACTCCCGGCAGTGCGGCAGCACGGCGGTCTCCATGAGCCGCGCGCAGACGGTGCCGCCGGGGTAGCTGAAGTCCGGCGGGAGCGACACCATGAGGTATTTCGCGTCAATGCGGCGGGTCCAGTCGGCAAGGAAGCGACGAACCTCGGAGACGGTTTTCTCGGACAGCTCCGGCGTCACCGAGTAGCCCCAGTCGCGCAGGCGCGGGGCGGCGGTGTCGGTCCACGAGAGCAGCAGCGGGTCAATGCGCAGCGCGGAGGTGAAGCGCTCGTCGCGCCGGAACCCGCGCTCCCACACCACGCGCTCCTCGTCGTCGAAGGGCGAGTTCGTCATGCAGATGCGGCTCACGCCCGCCACGTCCATGCAGTGCGTCGTGTAGTCGGCGACCTTCCACTTGGCGAACCACTTTCGTAGCGCAGGCAGGTCGCGCTTCTTCACATCGAGGCCGAGTCGGTTCAGCGTGGTGAGCACGCCCCGGCAGGCCTCGGAGATGGGCGAGTGCTCGATGAAGAGCGCGTTCCAAATCGCGTCCGCCTGCTCGCGCTTGGACATGGCCCAGAACTTCTCGTAAGGCAGGTCGAACTGCCGGAAGCCCTCCGCCACGAGGTAGTGATAGACCAGCAGGTCATCAATGCCCCACAGCAGCAACTCGCCGAACGCCGGGTCGTAGAGATGCGTGTGGATGTCATAGACCGGCGTGGTGAGGACGGTCTTTTCAACTTGGGCGGTCAGCGCTGCCCGGCGTTTGGCGGTGACGGGGTGGGTCATCGGGGGCGCAGCCTAGCAGGAACGGGCGGGGGCGGAACCATGAAAAGTTGCGATGGTGCGCCTCAGTTAATTGCGACCGATCTCCGTTTCCCTCCTGCTCGTAATCCTGATCCTGCTCCGCTACCGGCAACGCGAAGAGGAGCAGGATTAGGATCAGGATTACGAGCATGAAGACCTGAGCCGCTGGAGCGTCGCGCCCGTCTGCTGGCTTGGCTAGCTTCCCGCGCGTGAATCGCGCCCACGCAATCTCCACCTTCCTGGAGCAGCCCACGCTTTGGGACCTGCTCGTCATTGGTGGTGGGGCCACGGGTCTCGGCGTGGCGGTGGACGCGGCCGCGCGCGGGCTGAAGACCGCGCTGGTGGAGCAGGGTGATTTCGCCAAGGGAACTTCCAGCCGCAGCACGAAGCTCATTCACGGCGGCTTCCGTTACCTGCGGCAGGGCAACCTTGCGCTCGTGCGCGAGTCACTGCGCGAGCGCGGTCTGCTCTTGCGCAACGCGCCGCACCTCGTGCAGCCGCTGAACTTCGTCGTGCCCTGCTATCACTGGTGGGAAGCGCCCTACTACGGCACCGGGCTGAAACTCTACGACTGGTTCGCGGGAGAATTCGGGCTGGCACCGTCGCGGCGCTTCTCCCGTGCGCGCACGGTGGACGCGGTGCCGAACCTGAGAACCGACGGTCTGCGCGGCGGCATCTGCTATCAGGACGGCCAGTTCGACGACGCCCGCCTCGCCATCTCACTCGCGCAGACGGCGGCGACGCTCGGCGCAAGCGTAGCGAACTACGTGCGCGTCGTCGCGCTGCTGAAGAAAGAAGGCCGTGTCTGTGGCGCGCGCGTGTGCGATGCCGAGTCCGGCAAGGAGTTCTCCGTCCACGCCCGCGTGGTCATCAACGCGACCGGCGTCTTCACCGACGCGGTGCGGCGGATGGACGACGCGTCCGCGCCGCCGGTCATCGCCGCGAGCCAGGGCGCTCACCTCGTTTTGCCGCGCGAGTTTCTCGGCGGCGACACGGCGCTGATGGTGCCGCGCACGGACGACGGGCGGGTGCTCTTCGTCATCCCGTGGCAGGACCGCGTGCTCGTCGGCACGACGGACACGGCGGTTTCCGAGACGCCGCTGGAGCCGCGCCCGCTCGCGGGGGAAATCCAGTTCCTCCTCGAACACGCCGCGCAGTATCTCGCGAAGGCCCCGGTCGCGAGCGACCTTCTCAGCGTGACGGCTGGCCTGCGTCCGTTGGTGAAGCTGCCCGGCGCGAAGTCCACAGCCGCGTTGCCCCGCGACCACGTCGTGCTCGTGTCGGCGGGCGGGCTGGTCAGCATCGCCGGCGGCAAGTGGACGACTTACCGGAAGATGGCGGCGGACGCGGTGGCCCGGGCGATGCAGGTCGCCGGCTTGCCGGCGAAGCCGTGCGCGACCGAGCGATTGCAGCTCGCCAACACGCGCCGGCGCAGCGGGCAATCGGCGGCGGAGACCTTGCCGGGCATCGGCGGTCCGCGCTCGCGGCGGTTGCATCCCGACTTGTCACTGACGGCCGATGATGTGCTGCACGCCGCGCGTCACGAGATGGCGCGGACGGTCGAGGACGTGCTCGCGCGCCGCTCGCATGCGCTGCTGCTGAACGCGCGGGCGGCCATGGAAGTTGCGCCCAGCGTGGCCGCGCTGCTGACGCGCGGCTTCGGTCACGGCCCGGTGTGGGAGGCGGAGCAAATCACCGTATTCCGTGAGTTAGCGAAAGGGTATCTACCAGCGCAAGCCATCTGACATCAGATAACACTTGAGCCACGATGGAAGTGAGAGACTCCTCACGTCGTCTCCTGCCGGGCTACTTCTTCGCGGGCGCAGGAGAGGGCTGCACCTTCTGAATCGCCTGCTCGATAACGCGCAGGTCGTTCGTCGTGCCGCGCACGATGAGCTGTCCGTTTTCCGGGTCGAAGATCACCTGCGTGCTGGCGTTCGTCGCGCCAAGACCGGTGACGCCGGCGCGTTGGAAGAACTGCCTCACGAGCGCGTTGGCCTCCGCAGGTGTGCGTTGAGTCGCCGGGACGGTGGCGGGGACGGTCGCGCGCACGGGGCCGGTGGTTGCGCCCGCACCGACTGGCGCGGTCCCCTGCCCCACTCCCACGCCCAGCACTGGATTTCCGACCACGCCCTGCAAGCCTTGGATGAACGCGTTCGGATTCACACGGAACACCCGCGAGTAGTAGGCCACCGGCCCACGTGGGATGAAGGCGATGGCGTATTCCTCCACGCTGAACTGGGTGGGCTGCTCGGCATTCTTGCAGATGACATCCAGCGCGTGGCGGAGCGTGAGGTTCTTCAGCGGTTGGCCCACGCGGATGAGGCCCTCGCTCAAGGCCACGGATTGCGCCCTCGGCACTGGGTTACCGTTCGCGTCGATCAACGGCAACTGCGGCGACACGTCGTTGATGAGGAAGTTCAACCCCTTCTTCTTCGGGTCCGGATCTGGGTCGAACTTCTTCGCAGCTTCCGAGAGCCGCTTCACGACTTCCGCCAGCGGCACGCCGTCGAAGTGGACTTCCGGCAACACGATTTCCTCCAGCTTGCGGTTGATGAGTTGCGCGCCCTTGCTGGTGTGGGTGAGGAAGGGAACCTCCGAGTTCGTGCGGGCGTAGGGATTGGCCGCCGGCGAGTCCAAGGGGCAGAGGACGAACAGTGCCAAGCCCAAGCCACTGACAGCGAGCCAGACACGCAAGCAAGGCACCGGACAACGACGAAGGCCGAAACGGTGATGGTGCGTGACGCTGTTCATGGGCGGACTGACGCTTCATCCACCCGTTGCACCAGCGCGTCAATGGCAATATCACCCCGACACTCAGGCGGCTCGAATACGAGTGTCCGATCGGCGTCCACGCTCTGTCGCTTTCGCCATGCTCGATATCCGCCTCAATCCGAACCCGCACCGCTTCTGCAACGGCTGGGCTCGCCGCGACTTCCTCCGCGTCGGCGCGCTTGCGCCGCTCGGCCTCGCGCTGCCGTCGCTGCTCGCGGCGGAGAAGGCTGCCGGCAACGACAAGAAAGCCCGCGCGAAGTCCGTCGTGCTCGTCTATCTTGGCGGCGGCCTTTCGCACCACGACAGCTTTGACCTGAAGCCCGACGCGTCATCGGAGATTCGCGGCAAATACACCGAGATTCCCACCAACGTCCCCGGTCTCCACGTCGGCGAATTGCTGCCGAAGATGGCCAAGACGATGGACAAGCTCACGCTCGTCCGCTCCGGCGCGCACAACAATGACCACCACGAGACCGCCACGAACTGGGTGCTCTCAGGCCGCTTCGGGTCGGCCTTCGGTGACTATCCGGCGATGGGCGCGGTGGTCGCGGAGCGCACGGGTTTCCGGGGCGTGATGCCGCCTTACGTGGCCGTGCCGCGCAACCCGTCCTTCACCTGGGAGCTTGGGAAAAGCGCCTTCCTCGGGGGCCGCTGCGAGTCCTTCAAGGCCGGCGACCCGAACGCGGAGAACTTCAAGGTCCGCGACCTCTCGCTCCCCGCCGACGTGAAGCGTGAGAACGCCGAGCGACGCAAGTCCTTGCTCGGAGCCGTGGACAATCTGGCCAAGCGCATCGAGGGCAACGACCAGCTCGCGACCTACGGCGAGTTTCAGCAGCGCGCCGCCGAGATGGTGCTCTCGCGCGAGGCGCAGAACGCCTTCGCCCTCGATCAGGAGACCGAGAAGCTGCGCGACGACTACGGCCGAAACACGTTCGGCCAAAGCGCGCTACTCGCGCGCCGGCTCGTGCAGCACGGCGTGCGCTTCGTGACAGTCAACTACGGCGGCTGGGACCATCACGCGAAGATTTTCCAAAGCCTCGACAAGAAGCTGCCGGAGTTCGACCAGGGCTTCGCGACTTTCATCCACGACATGGACGCGCACGGCTTGCTCAAAGACACGCTGGTCGTGTGCATGGGCGAGTTCGGGCGCTCGCCGAAGATTAACAAGGACACCGGGCGCGACCATTGGGGTCCGGCGGCGAGCCTGCTCTTCGCGGGCGCGGGCGTGGCGCGCGGCAAGGTTGTGGGCGCGACCGACCGCACCGGGGCCTTCGTGACCGACACGCCGGTGAAGCCCGCCGACGTGGCGTGGACCATCTACGACAGCCTCGGCCTCGACCCGCGCGGCGAAATCCACACACCGGATGGCCGGCCTGTGGGCATCCTCGATGAGGGGCGGTTGGTCACCGAGTTGTTTGGATAGGCGTAGCCGCCGAGGTCAGAGGCGGATTCTTTCGATGAGACTTTTCCAACGCGTTCCCCTCCTCACGTCGGCGGCTACATGCTTGCTAGCGGCTTCGCAAATCGTCTGCGCTCAAGACAAGAAGGCCGAAGACAAATCGCCCAAGGTCATCCTCGCCGTCCCGCTCGGCATCATCGCGGGCAAGACGAACACAGTGGAACTCCGCGGGCTGAACCTCGACACGACCAAGGCGCTGCGCTTCACCGACACCACGGTGCGCGCGACCCTCGCCTCGAAGGGCAAGGCCGACGTGCCGCAGAATCAGAAGAAGGAGCGCCTCGGCGACACGCAGGTGAAGGCCGAGGTCTTCGTGCCCGCTGATTTTAAGGGTGACGAAGCCGCCTTCACCATCGAGACGCCCGACGGCCAGTCCGCGCCCGCGCGCCTAGCCGTGCTGCGTCCCGGCGCGTTCATCGAGGAGAGCGAGGACAACGGCTCTTTCGCCAAGCCGCAGGTTGTGACGCTGCCGACCACTGTGCGCGGCAGCATCAAAGCTGCACAGGACGTGGACGTGTTCGCGTTCGAGGGAAAAGCCGGTCAGCGCGTGACCGCTGAAATCCTCGCTGCCCGCCTTGGCTCACCGCTCGACGCCACACTCACGCTCTGGAACGCCAGCAACACTTTGCTCGCCTCCGCCGACGATTCGTCCGGCGACCGCGACCCGCGCCTCGCATTCACACTCCCCGCCGACGGCCGTTACTTCCTCGTGGTGCAGGATGCGCACGACGCCGGGAGCACGTTGCATGGCTACCTCGTGAGTTTGAAGTGGAGTGCTCCGACACCAGTTGTCCCGAAGTAACAACTTCTGGCTGCCGTTGCTCGCGCTCGAACCTCTCCAGTGTTGACACTCCCGCATTGCCCGGCAAACGATGGAACCCATGAATGTTTCTCCTGTTGCCACTCCTGCTTCCCGTCGCGATTTCATCAAGACCTCCGGCCTCGTCGTCGGCGCCACGGCGCTCTCC
>Ga0208960_1000093_pt1 | contig 45997 bp, 57 predicted proteins | sample GreLakmeON33MSRF_FD_187703 | JGI IMG/M metagenome (GOLD analysis project Ga0208960, IMG submission 187703) | Freshwater lentic microbial communities from great Laurentian Lakes, MI, USA - Great Lakes metaG ON33MSRF (SPAdes) | ecosystem: Environmental > Aquatic > Freshwater > Lake | place: Great... | reverse complement strand
ATTAGCAATACATCATATTTAGTTAAAACTTTTTGTATTTCAGCAAAGTAGGTAGCTGGTGGAACTATGACTCCACCGGCTGCCATTATTGGTTCTGCAATAAAAGCAGCAACTGTATCTGGTCCTTCAAGAAGAATCAGATCTTCTAATTCTTGGGCTAATTTTATTGCAAAACTAGAATCAGTCATTCCCTGTTCTCGCTCCCAGAGTTGATGTGGAGCTCTAACATGTCGAATCATATTCAGTGGTAAGTCAAAACCCTCATGTAAATTTTTTAATCCAGTTAGTCCAGCAGACAAAACTGTTACTCCATGGTAACCGCGATTTCTTGAAATTATTTTCTTTTTATTTGGCTTGCCGATAGCGTTGTTATAGAACCACACAATTTTTGCATTAGTGTCATTAGCATCCGATCCGCTATTACCAAAAAATACTTTGGACATAGGCACTGGAGTAAGACTGATAATTTTTTCAGAGAGAATTTCAGATAGATCATTACCCATGCCAGAAAAGGAATGGTAATAAGAAAGTTTTTTAATCTGGTGCGATATTGTGTCTGCTAACTCGGCATTTCCGTAACCTAGATTTACGCACCATAAACCTGCCATTGCATCTAAAAATTTTTTACCAGATTCATCTGTGAGTGTTGATTTTTCTCCGGATACAAAAATTTTTCCACCATTACTTTCATGAGCTTTGAGCGCAGTAAAAGGGTGAAAGAAAAAATTTTTATCTTTAATGGTAGCTGACGGTACATTTGGCCGGGTCATAACAACTCCACATAATGTTCGGATGGCGTATTTCTTATAACAAGAATCTACAGATAAGGTTATGTTCTGTCCACACAGATAATAGTTTTGCACTAAGCGCAGGGAGCACTACGATAGAAGCATGACGAACAATTTAGTCTTACTGCCTTTGAAAGATCAATCTTTACTTAAGCAAGATCTCTTTATAAATGGCGAGTGGTGTGTTGGGAATAATGGCTCACGAAAGTCAATTATTAATCCAGCAACTCAGATCGAGATAGCCCAGGTTTCGCTTGCTAGCCTAGGCGATGTTAAGTTTGCAATTGACTCAGCTCAATCCGCCTTCTTGCTTTGGTCAAAAAAGACTGCGGTGGAAAGAGGAAAAATTCTGCGTAACTGGTTTAATCTAATAATCGACAATAGCGATGATCTAGCTGTAATACTTACATCTGAACAAGGAAAACCCTTAGTTGAGGCTAAAGCTGAAATTATCTATGGCGCTGGATTTATTGAATGGTACGCGGAAGAAGGAAAACGATTATACGGCGAAACTATTCCGACCAATGTTGCATCCCGACGGCTCTTAACTATTAGGCAGCCAATTGGTGTAACAGCGGCAATCACACCGTGGAATTTTCCTATGGCTATGATTGCTCGAAAAGCGGGACCTGCTTTAGCTGCAGGATGCTCGATGATTATCAAGCCAGCAAGTGACACTCCTTTATCTGCACTTGCTATGGCAGAACTGGCACTGCGCGCTGGCGTGCCAGCGGGCGTTCTAAGCGTAATTGTAGGAGACCCTCGCTTGATTGCCAATGAGATAACTTCAAATCCTATTGTTAGAGCTCTTAGTTTTACCGGATCTACTGAAGTTGGAAAAGAGTTAATGGCAGCATCTGCTGCAACAGTTAAAAAAGTAGCAATGGAGCTTGGTGGCAACGCACCACTTATTGTATTTGATGATGCAGATTTAAATGTTGCGGTATCAGGAGTAATTGCTTCAAAATTCAGAAATAGCGGTCAAACTTGTGTGTGCGCTAATAGAATTCTTGTGCAAGAAAATATTTACAATAGTTTTATTACTGCTTTGCAAAAAGAGGTTGCCAACTTAGTAGTTGGCAACGGCTTAAATCCTGACACAAAGCAAGGCCCACTGATTAACGAAAAAGCTGTGTTAAAAGTCGAGTCTCACATAAAAGACGCAATTTCCAAGGGGGCAAAATTAATACAAGGCGGAAATCGAGTGTCTCAGACTGGAACCTTTTTTGAACCAACTATCCTTTCTGATGTAACAGAAAAAATGTTACTTTGTCATGAGGAGACTTTTGGTCCGATTGCTGGAATTATTAAATTCAAAACTGAAGCTGAAGCGATAAAAATCGCAAACAATACGCCATTTGGCTTAGCCGCATATTTTTTTACAATGGATAATGCTAGAACTTGGCGGGTGGGAGAAGCTCTAGAGGCAGGTGTAATTGGTATTAACACTGGTCTTATTTCCTATGAAGGCGCTCCTTTCGGTGGCGTTAAAGAATCGGGAATTGGGCGAGAAGGCTCGCTTCATGGAATTGAAGAATTCCTGGAAATAAAGTATCTCTGCATAGATCAAATTTGATCACAGTCATCACTTTTGCAGCTGAAGAATTAATTCTATCTCTTTTACATGGTCTCTCAGTAAAGGTAAAAATTTAGAAACAAGGTCCTCTTTGCTAGTGCGACCAGCGTGCGCACTAACATTTGCGGCAGCAATAACCAATCCATTTTTACCATGAATTGGAATAGAAACTGATTGGACACCATATTCTAATTCTTCGATAGTTATTGCAAATCCATTTTTCTTTATCTCAACAAGTGCTGCTCGCAACAATTTTTCATCAGTGATTGTTTTTGGAGTAAGTTTCTCAAGTTTTACTGTTTTGAAATAATCTTCGATTTCGAAAACTGATAAAGAAGCCAGTAATACTCTCCCCATAGAGGTTGCATATGCAGGCAGTTGAGCACCAACCCCTAAATTAATTGTCATAATTCGCTTGGAAGCTGCTCGACAAATATAAATCACGTTGTGACCTTGAAGCACAGAGACTGAGCATGATTCATGCAATTTATTTGTTAACTCTTCTAAATGAGTTTGTGCAATTGACACTAAGTTAAACGAACTCAGGTAGGCATATCCAAGCTCTAAGACTCGCGGCTTTAGGTAAAAGTGCCGTCCCGTGCTCCCTACATAGTTCAACTCTTCTAAGGTTAATAGAAACCTCCGAGCGGTAGCCCGAGTAAATCCGGTTAACTCTGCTACTTCAGAGAGTGTAAGTTCGGGATTTTTCTCGTTAAAAACTTTTATAATTGAAAGTCCACGATCTACTGATTGAACAAAATCCTTTGACTTTTTACCAGCATCACTATTCATCTATCAATTATCTTTTCTATTTGGGAAATGAGTCATAAAAACTCAGAATCGTCAGAGTGAGCTATATCTCCTATAGTAACGGGCTTTATTGGAACCTGTACTTTAAAACTAGAGAACTCATTTACCATTTCGCCACTATGTTTTGCCACAAGGTGCTGGACGATAACCGAGCAATAGCGGCCTTGACACTTTCCCATACCAGCCCGCGTAATTCGTTTTACTGCATCTGCCGTAAAAACGTCTGAAGATATCTGAGATTTTATATCTTTGTGGGTGAGGTTCATGCATCGACAAACAATTGTCTCATCACTTGCTAGTTCATCTAGAAAAGTTGGCGCATCAAAGATCCGCCAAAGCAAATTTTGAAATAATAAATGCCGGTTTAAATTCAAAATTGTAAGTGCTATTAAAGGTAGTTCTAAAAGTTCTTTAAAAATTATTTTAGTACTTTTATTTACAAGCTGATTTTTTATCTTAAAAGCCATTAGCTTTCCCCGACTTTTAGCTACTTGTGCACCATTGATTCCAGCGCTATCTCCAACCACCCAGACATGTGGCTTGCTACTTCTGCCAAATAAAGTTGTTATTGTTTTAAGCCCAAGATTAGGGTCAATTTTATGATTACAGCCTAGATTTTGGGCTATTTCATTTGCTGAATAAAATCCAAATCCAAGAGTGAGCGCATCAACATTAAATTGATGGACTCGATTTTTATCTACAATTTTATTTTTGCTTACTTTTGCGATTTTTACGGCTTCAATCTGCCCTTCACCGACAATATTAGTAGGAATGTGCGAAGTAAAAACTGGGATGGATTTTCGCTTTAACGTTAGAAAGTAACCTAAACCTCTGACCCCTATGCGAGGAGCTAGAATTCCCAAAATTATACTTAGTAAAATTCTTTTCAAAGTGAAAAGATTTGCCGACTCCGCGTACCCTACAACGTCTGTTCCTGATTTGGTTAATTCAGCAGCAATCTGAAGATTCAGTGGACCATTTCCAGCAACAAAAACTTTTTTTCCTGGTGCAACTTGATAACTTCGAAGTAACGTCTGGGCGGCACCAGTAGTCATCACACCAGGCAATGTCCAGCCCGCAAGTAATAAACCTTTTTCGTAAGCACCTGTTGCTAAAACAAGTTCTTTTTGATTAAATACAAATCGATTCTTTTCATCACTACCCAGCAGATAGTCATAGCCAAATACTCCCCAAACACTAACTCCAGAATAAATTTTTACCTGAGAACGCCGAATTTTATCGATTAGTACGCGCCCTTCATGAAATTGAGAATCAAGGGATTCAAAATTCAGATCAAATTCGGGAGCAGGTTGCTTAAAATATTGACCACCTGGGTTTTTGCGTTCGTCGACAATCGCAACCGACAACCCTGATTTAGATAACTTCTTTGCAAGAGATAGTCCGGCAGGTCCAGCACCAATAATTAGCACATCAGAGTGAACTTTTAGTTCTTTTTTTTGTAACACGTTAACAGATGTATTTATTTTACGATGTTGTTTCTGGATAGCCACATTCATTCCATGGCTCATTTGTTGCATACAAGCAAGTACTCCAGAAGCCTCATCAACCTCAACTTGACATTCGTGGCAGACACCCATTCCACAATAAATACCACGATTTGTGTTTGACTCCGTACTTCTAAAAATCTTTATATTATTACTAGTCAGTGCTGCGGCAATCGAATCACCTTTTTTAGCTTCATAAGAATTACCTTCGAAGGTAAAGTCAATCTTTTTGAAACCTTTATGCTCTTTCATAAGTTCCGAATCCAACCTTCTCTTTAATAAATTTAGCAGTAAGCCTAGTTTTGACAACTTTGCCTATTGTTTCATAAAACTCGCCTGGGATAGAGTTTGAGATTAGGTTTGTTTAACTTGCGGCTAAATTATTGAACATAGGGAGAATATTGGCTACCGAAAATGAACTATCTGAAAAAGTAATTCTTGTAACAGGGGCATCCAAAGGTATAGGCGCAGCAATAGTTACTGCGCTCGGCGAACAAGGAGCTTTCATAATTGCACATTATGGGAGTGATCGGGATGGTGTCGAAAAAGCTCTACAGGGAATTGATTTGAGTAAAAAGTTGATTATTCAATCAGATTTGGCCACTGATAATGGATTTAAGAAATTATGGGATGAAGCGCTTGCATGGAAGGGGCGAGTTCATGTTCTGGTCGCAAATGCTGGTGTCATGCCAGAAGCGGCAATCACAGATTCCGACGAAATCTGGAACTCTGCTTGGGAAAGCGCTTTTGCTGTAAATGTTCGCTCGAATGCTTTCTTAATTCGTGAAGCAACTTTGCATTTTTTAAACACTGGTGGTGGAGTGATTATTGGAATTACTAGCTGGGCAGCACAGCGCGGTTCCGGAAACCCAAAACTTGCGGGGTATGCGGCATCAAAAGCACCGATAGCTGCTCTATTAAAAACTATTGCAAAGAATTACGCAAAACAAAATATTTATGCTTATTTAATAGCACCAGGAATAGTCCGCACTGCAATGTCAGAAACATCAGCTAAAAGCATGGGCGGTGAAGAAGTACTCACTTCAACATTAGCAATGGGTGAATGGGTTCCACCATCAGAGATTGCATCTTTGGTTACTTTTTTATCCACAGGTACACGTAAACACTTAACTGGATCGACATTTGATATAAATGGAGCGACATATATTCGATAAATTTTTAAATTTGATTAACGAATAATCACAATTACTGCAGCTGCGAAGTGAGTTAAGAATGCAGCAGCGGTCATTGCGTGAAAGAGTTCGTGAAAGCCAAACCAGTTGATGGAGAAATTAGGTTTCTTCAACGCGTAAATGATTCCACCAGCAGAGTAAAGAACGCCGCCAGTAAGAATTAAAACAAAAACGGCAACGCCGCCAACTTTCCAGAAAGTTGGGAGATAGAAAACTGCGGCCCAACCGAGCGCAATATAGATAGGTACGTATAACCAACGTGGCGCATTAATCCAAGCGATTCTAAATATTGCGGCAGCTAGCGCTCCGCCCCATACTGCGGAAAGCAAGATGATTGCTTGATTTTTCTCGAGTAAAAAGATTGCAAATGGTGTGTATGTGCCAGCAATAAGAATTGGTATGTTGGCGTGATCAATTCTGCGCCAGAGCGCATGTGGGCCAGGTTTCCATTTTACGCGGTGATAAAGCGCGCTACAAGTAAAAAGCGTTACGGCAGTGAGAGTAAAGATGCCGGCAGTTATTCGACCACGAAGTTCGCCAGCAATGGTCATAAGTATTAAGCCGCCGACAAGTGATACGGGTGACATGACAAGATGAATCACTCCACGCAATTTTGGTTTAGTTAACTGCAACCGATCCAATTTACTTGGTCTTGTCATAAACGGCTTTCATCAAACGATCGAAGGTGTAGAGCTCCTGTTTGTGATGGAGTGCAGTAGCAATAATTATCGCATCTACTAGCGTGATCTTATTCCTACTTCTGATTTGTGCAGCGCGTTGCGCTATTTCGCTATTTACGTCAAGAATAGTGAATCGATCTGTAATCAACTTTGAAGTCATATGAAAGTGCGCATCGCTCATACGCATTGGAGCAACCAGAGTTTCGGCTTGGGTTATGGCGCTGATATTCATTCTGGTGCCAGCTGGCAACTTTCGCAGTTGGGTTTTAGCGCTCTCGTGGTGTGAATCAGCGGCTTCAAGCGCAGCAATTAAGAACGAGGTATCAATTAATACTTCGATCCCCACTCGTCCCTTTCTTTGCGCAGATCAAAATCAACATATGTTCCAGAAAGTGCACCAAAAAGGGATTCAATGGCCGAGTCTGCTTTTGTAATAACAATTTCGCCGCTCTTATTAAATTTGAAATTCACTAATTCATTTGGCGCGATGCCTGCTTGGCGAAGAATTTCTACTGGAATTGTTACTTGATTCTTGCTGCTAACTCGAGATGAGAGCGTCCGACCTTTTCGAGTTCGCTTAAATGGCAGATTCGCTTTCTTAGCCTTTACTTTGTCACTCATAGGTAGAGGTTAACAGAGATCTGCGCGCTCAAAATTGCGAAAAGCGGGATTTTGTGGGCTCTGATCACTTGTAAATCCGGCGTGTCGGGAGGGCAAAAAGGGCCTTTTTCTAGGGGAGCAGGAGTAAGGGACCCGTTTTGACCATACCTATAGGCGTGAGTTACTCTCACGCCCTGCTCTTTTTTACGAGAGAGCTATTCCAATCTGCAGATTTCTCTGTAGTTAATTGCGAATTAATTTCGACACACCCGACCGCGTGGGTCGGGAACGAGAGATGGAGACAAGTAGTGCCAACTATTCAGCAGCTGGTTCGTAAGGGCCGCGCCGAGAATAAAGATAAGACAACAACGCCTGCGTTAAAAGGTTCACCACAACGCCGCGGTGTTTGTACTCGTGTTTACACAACTACTCCAAAGAAACCTAACTCTGCTTTAAGAAAAGTTGCACGTGTTCGCTTAACAAGTGGCATGGAAGTAACTGCATACATTCCAGGTGAAGGACATAACTTGCAAGAACACTCCATCGTTCTTGTTCGTGGCGGTCGCGTAAAAGATCTGCCAGGTGTTCGTTACAAAATTGTACGTGGATCTCTTGATACCCAAGGTGTTAAAGATCGTAAGCAATCACGTAGTCGCTACGGCACTAAACGAGAAAAGAAGTAGGGGATATATAAATGCCACGTAAAGGTCCCGCACCCAAGTCACCAGTTGTTGCTGATCCGGTTTACAACTCACCAGTTGTTACTGCGTTAATTAACAAAGTTCTTTCACACGGAAAGCGCTCAACTGCTGAAGGAATTGTTTATGCAGCTCTTGAAGGTTGCCGCGGAAAAACTCAAGTAGATCCAGTTATTACTTTGAAGCGCGCACTCGACAATATCAAGCCAACTGTTGAAGTTAAATCACGTCGTGTTGGTGGCGCTACCTACCAAGTTCCAGTTGAAGTTAAAGCAGCTCGTGCTACAACTCTTGGACTTCGTTGGTTAGTAGATAACGCTCGCGAACGCCGTGAAAAATCAATGTCAGAGCGCTTAACTAATGAATTAGTAGATGCAAGCAACGGTCTTGGCGCAGCAGTTAAAAAGCGTGAAGATACCCACAAAATGGCGGAAGCCAACAAGGCATTTGCGCATTACCGCTGGTAATACGTACTCAACTAGAACTCGAATAGCTTAAAGAAAAGGAATCGAAAAAGTGGCAATAGATACAGCGATCGACCTAGCCAAGGTTCGCAATATCGGAATCATGGCGCACATTGACGCGGGTAAAACCACCACAACCGAGCGCATCCTTTTCTATACTGGAATTAACTACAAGATCGGTGAAGTTCATGATGGCGCAGCCACTATGGACTGGATGGAACAAGAGCAAGAACGCGGAATCACAATTACATCTGCGGCAACCACATGTATGTGGGATGGCAACACAATTAACATTATTGATACACCTGGCCACGTTGATTTCACCGTTGAAGTAGAACGTTCACTTCGCGTACTCGATGGCGCAGTAGCGGTATTTGATGGCGTAGCTGGTGTAGAGCCACAATCTGAAACAGTTTGGCGTCAAGCAGATCGTTACAACGTTCCTCGTATCTGTTTCATCAACAAGCTTGACCGTACCGGTGCATCATTTGATCGTTGCGTTGCAATGATTGGTGAGCGTCTCCATGCAACAGCTCTCGTTCTGCAAATTCCAATCGGCGCAGAGGGCGACTTCGTTGGTGTAGTTGATTTGATCGCGATGAAAGCTCTAGTTTGGTCTGCCGAGACAACTTTGGGTGAAGATTATGAAACGAAAGAGATTCCAGAAGATCTTAAAGAGAAAGCTGCAAAAGCTCGTCACGATTTAATCGAAACTCTTGCTGATTGTGATGACGCAATCATGGAGAAGTACCTTGATGGTCAAGATCTCTCTGAGACTGAAATTATCGCTGGTATCCGTCGCGCAACCTTGGCTGACAAAGCAACTCCAATTGTTACTGGTTCTGCTTTCAAAAACAAAGGTGTACAACCAATGCTTGATGCGGTAACTCGTTACCTGCCAAGCCCGCTTGATGTTAAATCAATCGTTGGTACAAAAATGGGCGATAAGAGCGTTGAAATTGAACGTCAACCAGATCCAAAAGAACCATTCTCTGGTCTAGCTTTCAAAATTATGAGCGATCCACACCTTGGAAAATTAACTTTCGTACGTATCTATTCCGGCGTATTGGAATCAGGTTCTGGCGTATTGAACTCAACAAAAGACCGTAAAGAACGAATCGGCAAGATTTACCGAATGCATGCGATCAAGCGCGAAGAAATTCCGACAGCTCAAGCTGGCGACATCATCGCGGTTATGGGTCTTAAGGGAACCACAACCGGTGACACGCTTTGCGATCCAGATAAACCAGTAATTCTAGAATCAATGGATTTCCCAGCTCCAGTTATTCACGTAGCGATTGAACCTAAGACCAAGGGCGACCAAGAAAAACTTGGAACTGCGATTCAACGTCTTGCCGAAGAAGATCCAACATTCCATGTTCGTACCGATGAAGAGACCAACCAGACCATTATTGGTGGAATGGGTGAACTTCACCTTGAAATTCTGGTAGACCGGATGCGTCGCGAATTTAAAGTTGAAGCTAACGTTGGTAAGCCACAAGTTGCTTATCGCGAAACTCTTCGTAAGCCAGTTGCTCGTCACGACTACACCCATAAAAAACAAACTGGTGGTTCTGGTCAATTCGCGAAGATTCAAATCGCACTTGAGCCACTTCCAGTTGGTGCAGTTGAAGGCGGATATGAATTCGTAAATAAAGTAACAGGTGGACGTATTCCACGTGAGTACATCCCATCAGTAGATGATGGTTGCCAAGAGGCAATGCAGAGTGGACCACTTGCTGGTTATCCACTTACAGATGTACGAGTAACTCTTCTTGATGGCGCATATCACGATGTTGACTCATCGGAATTGGCTTTCAAGATTGCTGGTATCGCGGCGTTCAAGGAAGCAGCAAAACTTGCTGGTCCTGCTCTCCTCGAACCAATGATGTCGGTCGAAGTCGTTACCCCTGAAGATTTCATGGGTGATGTCATCGGCGATCTCAATAGTCGTCGTGGCCAAATTCAGGCCATGGACGAACGTTCCGGTGCTCGCATCGTAAAGGCACTTGTTCCGCTCTCAGAGATGTTCGGCTATGTCGGAGATCTACGAAGCAGAACTCAAGGTCGCGCGAGTTACAGCATGCAATTCGATTCTTATGCCGAAGTTCCGGCAGCAGTTTCGAAGGAAATCATCGCGAAAATTCGCGGCGAGTAACCAAAAACGAATACCCAACCAGTAATAAAACCCAAAACCAGGCAAGTTAAATAAGAAAAATATATTAGGAGGAACCACAGTGGCAAAGGCAAAGTTCGAGCGGAATAAGCCGCACGTAAACATCGGCACCATTGGTCATATCGACCACGGTAAGACCACTCTTACTGCTGCGATTTCCAAGGTGCTTCACGACAAGTATCCAACTATTAACGAGGTAAGCGCATTCGATCAGATCGATAAGGCGCCGGAAGAACGTGCTCGCGGTATCACCATCTCAATCGCACACGTTGAATACCAAACCGAAGCACGTCACTATGCACACGTTGACTGCCCAGGACACGCTGACTACATCAAGAACATGATCACCGGTGCTGCACAAATGGACGGTGCAATTCTTGTAGTAGCTGCAACTGATGGCCCAATGCCTCAGACAAAAGAACACGTACTGCTTGCCCGTCAAGTAGGCGTTCCTTCAATCGTGGTTGCACTTAATAAGTCCGACATGGTTGACGATGAAGAAATTCTTGAACTTGTAGAAATGGAAGTTCGCGAACTTCTAAGCAAGTATGAATTCCCAGGAGATACAACTCCAATCGTTCGCATCTCTGCGCTAAAAGCGCTTGAAGGCGACGCTGCATGGTCTGAAAAGATTATGGATCTCATGGCTGCTGTGGACTCATTCATTCCACAACCAGTTCGTGAAATTGATAAGCCATTCCTTATGCCAGTAGAAGATGTATTCACAATCACTGGTCGTGGAACTGTAGTAACCGGTCGTATCGAGCGCGGTGTCGTCAAAGTGAACGAAGAAGTTCAAATTGTTGGTATCCGTCAAGATGCACAAACCACCACAGTTACTGGCGTTGAAATGTTCCGTAAGTTGCTCGATGAAGGTCAAGCTGGCGAAAACGTTGGTTTACTTCTTCGTGGCTTGAAGCGGGAAGATGTTGAGCGTGGTCAAGTTGTTTGCAAGCCAGGAACAATCACACCTCACACTGAATTCTCGGCTTCTGCATACATCCTTTCAAAGGATGAAGGCGGACGTCACACTCCATTCTTTAACAATTACCGTCCTCAGTTCTACTTCCGTACAACTGACGTAACTGGCGTTGTAACTCTTCCTGCAGGAACCGAAATGGTTATGCCTGGCGATAACACTGAAATGAACGTAGTTCTAATTCAGCCAATCGCTATGGAAGAAGGACTTCGCTTCGCTATCCGTGAAGGTGGCCGCACAGTTGGCGCCGGTCGAGTAACGAAAATAACTAAGTAATTAACTAAGTAATCGCCGAGTGGCGTAAAACCCACTCGGCGAATTATTAAAAAAGATTTTGTAGTACTAAGAAAAAGGAGAACGAAATGGCGGGACAGAAGATCCGCATCCGGCTTAAGGCCTATGACCATGAGGTGATTGACTCTTCAGCGAAGAAAATCGTTGAAACTGTCGAGCGCACTGGTGCAACGGTTGCAGGTCCAGTGCCGCTACCAACAGAGAAGAACACTTACTGTGTGATTCGCTCTCCGCACAAATATAAAGATAGCCGCGAACACTTTGAGATGCGCACCCACAAGCGCTTAATTGACATCATCGACCCAACGCCTAAAACTGTTGATTCATTGATGCGTCTTGATTTACCCGCTGGCGTTGACATTGAAATAAAGCTCTAGGAGATCAGAGATGATAAATAATACTCAATCAAAGGGCTCTGCCATCAAAGGAATCATTGGCACCAAGCTCGGCATGACTCAGGTCTTTGATGCCAACAATAAAGTTGTTCCAGTAACTGTGGTATCTGCTGGTCCTTGTGTTGTTACACAAGTTCGCACCGTAGAAAAAGATGGTTACCAAGCGATCCAACTTGCATTTGGTGCAATTGATCCACGTAAAGTTTCTAAGCCAGAAGCTGGACATTTCGCAAAAGCTGGCGTTACCCCTCGCAAAGATGTTGCTGAATTACGCACATCTAATGCTGCTGCCTACCAAGTAGGACAAGAGCTACGTGCAGATGTATTCGCTGCTGGTGAAATTATTGATGCATCCGGAATCTCACTCGGTAAAGGTTCTGCTGGTGTTATGAAGCGTCACAACTTCTCTGGTTTCGGCGCAGCACATGGTGTTGACCGTAAGCACCGTACCTCTGGTTCTATCGGTAACCGAACCACACCAGGTCGCGTATTTAAAGGAAAGCGAATGATGGGACGTATGGGTGTTGAAAAAGTCACCGTACAAAATCTCAGCATCCACTCCGTTGATCCAGTTGCAAATACCATCCTGATCAAGGGTGCTATTCCTGGTGCAATCGGTGCCACAGTTTTCATTAGATCTGCTTCGAAGTTTGCAATCTCAGAAACCATCACGAAGGCAGGTGCTTAAACCATGTCGCTATCCCTCGATATTAAAGATGCAACCGGAAAGAAGACCGGAACTTTCGCGCTTCCAACTGAAATCTTTGATGTACAAGCAAATGTTCCGCTAATCCACCAAGTAGTTACTGCACAACTTGCAGCAGCTCGCCAAGGTTCGCATAAAGCGAAAAACCGCGGTGAAGTAAGTGGCGGCGGTAAGAAACCTTTCAAACAAAAGGGAACTGGTCGGGCTCGTCAGGGTTCAACTCGTTCACCTAACCAACGCCACGGTGGTGTTGCACATGGTCCAGTGCCTCGTTTATACGATCAACGCACACCTAAGAAAATGATCGCAGCTGCACTTCGCGGCGTGCTTTCAGATCGTCAACGTAATGAGCGAATCCACGTTGTTGAGGGAATTGTTTCAACTCCTTCTACAAAAGCTGCGCTCGCTGCAGTTCGACAATTTTCTGATCGTAAAAAAGTTCTCGTTGTAGTTGCTCGTAGCGAAAATGATGTTTGGCGCTCACTTCGTAGCGTTCAAGATGTTCACTTAATCGTTGCCGACCAACTAAATGCTTATGACGTAGTTGTAAGCGACGATGTGGTCTTTTCACACGATGCGATCAAAGATTTCATCGCCGGTCCAGCAAAGGGCAAAGCTGCAACTGCAGTTGCTCGTGAAAGCGAAGTAGAGGTGTCAGCGTGAAAGATTATCGCGACGTATTAATCGCTCCAGTCGTATCGGAAAAGTCATACGGCTTGCTAGATCAAAATAAATACACATTCATTGTTGCGCCAACTGCAAATAAGACCGAGATCAAGATTGCGGTTGAAAAGATTTTTGGCGTAAAAGTTCTAAAGGTAAACACCATGAACCGTGAAGGTAAGCGAAAACTTACTCGTCTCGGAATTGGAAAACGTAGTGATACCAAGCGCGCAATCGTTCAAATTGCTGCTGGTGAACGGATCGACATATTCGGAGGCCCAGTTTCCTAGCGGAAACCGGGAAGGGGAGAAGGAGAAATCATGGCACTTCGTAAATTGCGACCAGTAACGCCAAGCTCACGCGGGCAAAGCGTTGCCGACTTCGCTGAAATTACCCGTACAACTCCGGAAAAATCTTTGGTACGCCCAATCAATAGCAAGGGTGGCCGTAACGCATCCGGCAAGATCACTACTCGTCACCAAGGTGGCGGACATAAGCGCGCATACCGCTTAATTGATTTCTTACGTAATGATAAAGATGGCGTACCTGCAACAGTTGCGCACATTGAATACGATCCAAACCGTACTGCTCGAATTGCACTCTTGCACTTCGCAGATGGCGAGAAGCGTTACATCATCGCGCCAAATAAATTAGAACAAGGCGACAAGATTGAAAATGGCCCATCTGCGGATATCAAGCCAGGAAACAACTTGCCACTTCGCAACATTCCAGTCGGTACCGTGATTCACGCAATTGAAGTACGCCCTGGCGGCGGAGCACGTATCGCTCGTTCAGCTGGCGCATCAGTACAACTCGTTGCTAAAGACGGTCCATATGCACAACTACGTATGCCATCTGGTGAAATTCGAAATATCGATGTTCGTTGCCGCGCAACCGTCGGTGAAGTCGGAAACGCAGAACAATCAAATATTAACTACGGAAAAGCTGGCCGCATGCGTTGGAAAGGCAAGCGCCCATCTGTTCGTGGTGTTGTTATGAACCCAGTTGATCACCCACATGGTGGTGGTGAAGGTAAAACTTCTGGTGGCCGGCATCCGGTTTCACCTTGGGGTAAGCCTGAAGTTCGAACTCGTAAAAAGAAGTCGAGCGATCAACTTATTGTCCGTCGTCGTCCAGCTAACAAGAGCCGATAAGGAGCCCTTTAAAAATGCCTCGTAGTTTAAAAAAGGGTCCATTCGTGGACAAACACCTCTCTAAAAAAGTGGATGCTCAAAATGAGCAAGGCACCAAGGTTGTTATTAAGACTTGGTCACGCCGCTCAATGATCACGCCATCAATGATTGGTCACACCATCGCAGTACATGATGGTCGTAAACACGTTCCGGTTTATGTAACTGAAGCGATGATTGGTCACAAACTTGGTGAGTTCTCACCAACTCGTACTTTCCGTGGTCACATCAAACAAGAGGACCGAAAGGTGGTTAAGGATGCTTAATACACCACTAATCGCAACTGCGACAGTTCGCGGATTGCGCGTAACGCCTCAGAAAGCACGTCGTGTTGTGAATTTAATTCGCGGCATTCGTGCAGATGAAGCCATCAACATTGTGAAGTTCGCGCCACAGATCGCAGTTAGCGAAGATGTGTACACATTGCTTAACTCTGCAGTTGCTAACGCAAAGCAGAAGAACCCAGCAATTCGCGATGCTTCTGAACTTTGGGTAACTGAAGCTCTTGTTGAAGAGGGCCAAACTATGAAGCGTTTCCGCCCACGTGCACAAGGTCGCGGATTCCAAATTTTGAAGCGCAGCAGCCAAATCTCTGTCGTACTTTCTGACGATAAGAATTACCGCCGCCCTTCTAAAGAATCAGTTCGCAAAGCTGCAAAAGCAGCTGCCGAAGCAGGAGAGGGTGTGACCGAATAAATGGGTCAAAAAATAAATCCATACGGCTTCCGGTTAGGTATCACCACTGAATTTAAATCTCGTTGGTATGCCGAGAAACTTTATAAAGATTATGTAAAAGAAGATGTCATGATCCGTCGTTCAATGGAGAAAGGTATGGAGCGCGCTGGCGTTTCGCATATCGAAATTGAACGTACTCGCGATCGGGTACGTATTGATCTTCACACCGCTCGTCCTGGCATCGTAATTGGTCGCCGTGGCGAAGGTGCAGATCGGCTTCGACTTGATCTCGAGAAGTTAACTGGCAAGCAAGTTCAGTTAAATATTCTTGAAGTGAAGAACCCAGAAATAAATGCCCAACTTGTTGCGCAAGGAATTGCAGAACAACTTGCAGCACGTGTTTCTTTCCGACGCGCAATGCGTAAGTCAATGCAGACAGCGTTAAAAGCTGGGGCAAAAGGTATTCGAGTTCAATGCGGTGGACGTCTTGGCGGAGCAGAAATTGCACGTTCTGAGTTCTATCGTGAAGGCCGAGTACCACTACATACGCTTCGTGCCGATATTGATTACGGTTTCTATGAAGCCCACACAACATTTGGTCGTCTTGGCGTAAAGGTCTGGATTTATAAGGGCGAAGTTATCCAATCTCGCGCTGAACGCGAAGCTGCTGCAGTTGCACAAGCTCGCGCTCCTAAAGCAGATCGGCCACGTCGTAACGCACCACGTGCACCACGCGGTGAAGTTACAAAGACATCGGTTGCCGCTCGCGAAGCTGCAGCTGAAACACCAGCAGAGACTTCAACAGTTACTACTGAAGGAAGTGATGCATAGTGTTAATTCCACGTCGTGTTAAGCACCGCAAACAACACCACCCAAGTCGTTCTGGTAAAGCAAAAGGTGGCACAACAGTTGCATTCGGCGATTACGGTATTCAAGCTCTCGAAGGTGGCTATGTCACTAACCGTCAGATTGAAGCTGCACGTATCGCAATGACCCGTCACGTAAAACGTGGTGGAAAAGTTTGGATCAATATTTATCCAGATCGTCCGCTCACAAAGAAACCAGCTGAAACTCGTATGGGTTCCGGTAAAGGTTCGCCAGAGTGGTGGATCGCAAATATCAAGCCAGGTCGCGTGATGTTTGAAATCTCTGGCGTAACTCAAGAGATCGCAAACGAAGCGTTAACTCGAGCTATGCATAAATTACCGGTCAAGTGCCGCGTTGTACGTCGCGAGGAGGCATAAACAATGGCAATCATCACAGCAGAAGAACTTCGCCCATTGAGCGTTGAAGAGTTGGAAACCAAACTCAAGGAAGCAAAGGAAGAACTTTTCAACCTTCGTTTCCAAGCAGCAACTGGTCAACTCGAAAGCCATGGTCGCTTAACTGCGGTCCGTAAAGAAATTGCACGCATCTATACAGTGTTGCGTGAACGTGAACTAGGTATCGGAGGTGCTGCATGACTGAGCAAGCTCGCGGATTTCGCAAGACTCGCGAAGGCGTAGTCGTTAGCGACAAGATGGATAAAACTGTCGTCGTTAAAGTTGAAGATCGTGCATCGCACGGTATCTACTCAAAAGTTATAACCAAGGCGAAAAAGCTAAAAGCGCATGATGAATCTAATTCAGCAGGCATTGGCGATCGCGTCCGAATTATGGAAACTCGGCCACTCTCAGCGACAAAACGCTGGCGGGTAGTCGAGATCCTCGAGAGAGCTAAGTAAAGGTAGGCGTAAAAAATGATTCAACAAGAGTCGCGTCTACGCGTCGCGGATAACACTGGAGCTAAAGAGCTTCTCTGTATTCGTGTGCTCGGAGGTTCATCGCGTCGTTATGCCGGCATCGGCGACATCATCGTATGTTCTGTTAAGGATGCAATTCCTGGCGGACAGGTTAAGAAAGGTGAAGTCGTAAAGGCTGTCATCGTTCGTACCGTTAAAGAGAACCGTCGTGCCGATGGTTCATATATTCGTTTTGATGAAAACGCAGCAGTTATTCTGAAAGATGACGGCGAGCCTCGCGGCACCCGTATCTTCGGACCAGTTGCTCGCGAACTTCGTGATAAGAAATTCATGAAGATTATTTCATTAGCTCCGGAGGTGTTATAACCAATGGCCAGAATTAAAAAAGGCGACACTGTTCTAGTAATCGCCGGAAAAGATAAGGGTGTAACTGGAAAAGTTCTCTCTGTCGATACTAAAACCGCTCGAGTACTTATCGAAGGTGTGAATCGCGTAAAGCGCCACACTAAAGAAAATACCTCTGATCGCGGCGTTAAAGTTGGCGGGATTCTTACAGTTGAAGCCCCAATCGCTTATTCCAACGTGATGCTTCTTGATGATGATGGTCAAGCAACACGAATCGGTGTCCGCAAGGATGACGACGGAAAGAATGTGCGAATTTCGCGCCGAACTGGGAAGGACATCTAATGACAACTAATACTGCGTCATTGCCACGTCTAAAAGGACGCTATCGCGAAACAATCGCGCCTGCGCTTAAAGCCGAATTCGGATTTAAAAATGCGATGCAGATTCCAACCCTGGTCAAGATCGTTGTGAACATGGGTGTTGGCGACGCTGCTAAAGATTCAAAACTTATTGAAGGCGCAATCCGTGATCTCGCAACTATCACTGGCCAAAAGCCATTGGTAACAAAGGCGAAGAAATCCATTGCTAACTTCAAACTCCGTGAAGGAATGCCAATCGGTGCCCACGTAACAATTCGTGGTGACCGGATGTGGGAATTCGCAGATCGCCTATTGAGCATCTCGCTTCCTCGTATCCGCGACTTCCGTGGACTTTCACCAAAACAATTTGATGGCAAAGGTAATTACACCTTTGGTATCACCGAACAGGTTGTATTCCCAGAAATCGAACAAGACAAACTTGATCGAGTTCGCGGTATGGATATCACCTTCGTAACTACGGCAAAGAATGATGATGAAGGTCGCGCGTTGTTACGTGCGCTCGGATTCCCATTCAAAGATTAATTAGGACAAGAGGCTAAGGAAAAAAATGGCAAAAACATCACTGATCGTTAAAGCTAGTCGCAAACCTAAATTCAAGGTTCGTGGCTACACACGTTGCCAACGTTGTGGTCGTCCGCATGCTGTATATCAAAAGTTTGGTATCTGCCGTATCTGCTTCCGCAATATGGCGCACCGCGGTGAACTCCCAGGCATCACAAAGGCTTCTTGGTAATTAGTTGAGCTTCTCAACTACCAACCAAAGAAAAAATTAATCGTCCACGAATATCAACTATGAAGTAGGTCCTTAACCGGAAACCACTTTAAGAAAGGCCAAAGGCCACGTATGACAATGACAGATCCGATCGCAGACATGTTAAGTCGTCTGCGAAATGCAAACACTGCTTACCATGAGGTGGTATCAATGCCATCTTCATCGGTAAAAGTGCGAATCGCAGCAATCCTCCAACAAGAGGGTTACATCTCTGGTTACAAAGTTGAACAGAACTCCGAAGGTTTTGGAAAAACTTTAGTAATCGATTTGAAGTACGGTTCAAACCGCGAACGTTCGATTGCTGGACTTCGTCGCGTTAGCAAACCAGGACTTCGCGTTTACGCAAAATCAACTGGTCTTCCAAAAGTTCTGGGCGGACTCGGTGTTGCCATCATCTCAACTTCACAAGGTTTGCTGACTGATAAGCAAGCCAATAAGCAAGGCGTAGGCGGAGAAGTTCTCGCCTATGTATGGTGATCTGATGTCACGTATCGGTCGTATGCCAATCACGGTTCCATCTGGAGTCGAAATTTCTATTAGCGGTGCTGCAGTTGCAGTGAAAGGTCCGAAAGGAACGCTTTCACTAAACGTTGCAGAACCAATCACGGTTGCAAAAGAGTCTGACACAATCGTTTTGACTCGTCCAAATGATGAGCGCTCCGCTCGTTCACTTCACGGTCTATCTCGGACGCTAATTGCTAACATGATTGAAGGCGTAACCAAGGGTTACTCCAAGAAAATCATTATCACTGGCGTTGGTTACCGCGTTGCCGCAAAAGGTAAAGATCTTGAATTTGCACTTGGTTATAGCCATTCAATCGTGGTTCCAGCTCCAACTGGAATTACATTCGATGTTATTTCACAGACTGAATTCACCGTATCTGGTGTTGACAAGCAATTGGTCGGCGAAGTTACTGCAAAAATCCAAAAGCTACGTAAATCTGATCCTTATAAGGGCAAAGGTTTACATCTTGAAGGAGAACGCATTCGCCGTAAGCAAGGAAAGACAGGTAAGAAATAATGAATATCACAACTAAGATTGTTAAGGGTTCTGCAACAAATGCGCGAACTCGTCGTCACTTCCGGGTACGTAAGAAAGTATCAGGAACCACCGAGCGTCCACGTTTGGTAGTCACACGTTCTGCTCGTCACCTGGTAGCGCAAATTGTTGATGACAGTAAGGGTCACACAATTGCATCTGCGTCAACAATGGAAGCAGATCTTCGCGCCACTTCAGCAGATAAAACTAAAAAAGCTCGTACTGTCGGACAACTTGTTGCCGATCGTGCAAAAGCTCAAGGAATTAAGGCAGTTGTATTCGATCGCGGTGGTAACCGCTACACCGGTCGCATTGCTGCATTAGCTGATGGCGCTCGCGAGAATGGATTGGACTTCTAATGACACCTGTTGCACCAAAAACCGATACCGACGTAACGGCTAATAAGAAGCCAGACCGTCGTGAAAAGCGGGATCGTCGCGATGATCGTCAAGATAAGTCTCCATACATGGAACGCGTGGTTTTCATTAACCGCGTAGCAAAAGTTGTTCAAGGTGGACGTCGCTTCTCATTTACTGCACTTGTTGTAGTCGGAGATGGCAATGGCACACTTGGAATTGGTTACGGCAAAGCTAAGGAAGTTCCACAAGCGATTGCAAAAGCAATTGAAGAAGCAAAGAAATCTTTCTTCAAAGTGCCCCGCATCCAAGGAACAATTCCACACCCAGTACAAGGTGAAGCTTCTGCTGGCGTAGTTCTACTTCGCCCAGCTGCTCCTGGTACCGGTGTTATCGCTGGCGGACCAGTTCGTGCAGTTTTGGAGTGCGCTGGAATCTCAGATGTACTTTCGAAATCTCTTGGATCTAATAATCCAATCAACATGGTTCACGCAACCACAGCAGCGCTAAAGATGTTGGAACACCCAACTGCAATCGCAGCTCGTCGCGGACTACCACTAGAACACGTTGCACCTGCAGCACTTGCACGCGCATCCGCTCTAGTTTCCGAATCCAATTTCAAGTCAACTGGTGGAGGAAGATAATGCCAAGACTTAAAGTCACTCAAGTTCGTTCAAAAGTTGGTTACGCACCAGAACAACGCGACACACTTCGTTCGCTTGGTTTGAAGCGTATTGGTGATGTAGTGGTGAAAGAAGATCGCCCAGAAATTCGCGGCATGGTCTTCGCAGTTCGCCATCTCATTAAAGTTGAGGAGGTCGAATAACTATGGTGTTAAAAGTTCATCATCTTCGTCCAGCACCTGGTGCTAAGAAGGCAAGGACTCGTAAAGGTCGCGGTGAAGCCTCAAAAGGTAAAACTGCTGGCCGTGGTGGTAAAGGTACGCGCGCTCGAAACACAGTTCGAATTGGTTTCGAAGGCGGACAGATGCCATTGGTACAACACCTTCCTAAACTTCGTGGTTTCAAAAACCCAGAGCGCGTGGAATACCAAGCAGTTAACGTCGCAACTATTAATGCGTTATTCCCTAAGGGTGGCAACGTTTCAGTAGCTGATCTCGTTAAAGCTGGCGCAGCGCGTAAAGGACTTCCAGTCAAAGTACTTGGAAATGGCGATATCTCGGTCAAAGTTGATATCACTGTCCATAAATTCTCAGCTTCGGCTAAAGATAAAGTCTCGGCTGCCGGCGGAAGTATTAAGGAACTCTAAACAATGCTGCAAGCATTTGGTAAAGCCTTTAAGACACCAGATCTACGTCGGAAGATTTTCTTCACAATGTCGATCATGGCGCTATTTCGGTTTGGCTCCATCGTTCCTACCCCAGGAGTTTCATATACCGCGGTACAGCGGTGTTTGAAACAGGTTGATACGGGTGGACTTTTTGGGCTTATCAATTTGTTTAGCGGCGGCGCACTTTTACAATTAAGCGTTTTTGCACTTGGCATCATGCCTTACATCACCTCTTCAATTATCGTGCAGTTATTAACTGTAGTAATTCCACGATTTGAAGCGTTGAAAAAAGAAGGCCAATCTGGAACTGCAAAGCTGACCCAGTACACCCGGTATCTAACAATCGGCTTAGCGGTATTACAATCAACTGGCTTAATTGCAGTCGCTCGTACCCCAGGTCGATTAATCAGCGGTTGTGCTGAAGCGATTATTCCGGATACATCATGGCAACGAATCATCACGATGATCTTCGTAATGACCGCTGGTACTGCAGTAATTATGTGGCTTGGCGAATTAATTACTGATCGCGGTATTGGTAACGGTATGTCAATTCTAATCTTTACTTCGATTGCTGCTGGATTCCCCGGACAACTTTGGGGCATCAAACTTGCTAAAGGCTGGCCGGCATTTCTATTCGTGATGGCTGTTGGTGTATTAATTGTTGCGATGGTTGTTTATGTCGAACAGGCACAACGTCGAATCCCAGTGCAATATGCGAAGCGCCAAATTGGCCGCAAATCATATGGCGGCACCAGCACTTATATTCCAATCAAAGTGAACCAAGCCGGCGTAATCCCAGTTATTTTTGCTTCTTCGTTGCTATATATCCCATCGCTGATTGTGAACTTCACAAATAGCACATCGGGTTGGGCAATTTGGATTTCCCGTAACTTTATTCAAGGTGATCACCCCGTTTATATCGCTACCTATGCGTTATTAATTATTTTCTTCACGTATTTCTATGTTGCGATCACATTCAACCCAGATGAAGTTGCCGAGAATATGAAGAAGTACGGCGGTTTCGTACCAGGCATTCGCGCCGGTCGACCAACTTCGGAATATCTGCAATATGTACTCTCTCGCATTACTGCTCCAGGATCGCTTTACTTAGCGTTTGTAGCGGTAATTCCGATTATTGCGTTAGTGCTTTTTGGCGCTTCCCAGAATTTCCCATTCGGTGGAACTGCAATCTTGATCGTTGTTGGTGTTGGTTTAGATACCGCAAAGCAGATCGAGAGCCAATTACAACAACGCTCATATGAGGGGTTCTTGCGCTAATGCGATTAATCCTGGTTGGACCACCAGGCGCTGGCAAAGGAACGCAAGCAGTTCACCTCGCTTCGCACTTTGCGATTCCACATATATCTACTGGTGATATTTTCCGATTGAATTTAAAAAATGGCACACCGCTAGGAATTCAAGCTAAATCTTTTATGGATAACGGCAACCTAGTTCCCGATTCCGTTACTAACGAGATGGTCCGCGATCGCTTTACCCACGGCGATGTTGGAAATGGTTTCCTTCTCGATGGTTATCCACGAAATGTCGGCCAAGCAGAATTCCTAAATAACGCTTTAACCGCTGCCAATACACCACTTGATGTCGTACTTGAATTGAAAATTGAGAATGAAGCGATCATCAAACGTTTATCAAGTCGTCGTACCTGCCGGGATTGTGGCAAAATTTATTCAGATACCGCTAAAAAATGTGAATCATGTGATGGTGAGTTATACCAACGCGAAGATGATAAAGCCGAAGTTATCAAGCACCGCCTTGATGTCTACGCCGAACAAACTGCGCCAATTATTGATTTCTATCAAAAAACTGGTTTATTAAAAAGCATTTCAGCTCTAGGTGAAGTTTCCGATATTTCAAAGCGAGCTATCGCAACCCTTACTAACGGCAATTAAATGGCTATCCAAATCAAGAATTTGGCGCAACTTGAGTCAATGCGCAAGGCTGGTCTATTAGTTAGAGAGACTTTAGATTTAGTAAAAGAAAATATAAAACCTGGAATTACTACGAGCGCACTAGATGCAATTGCGGAAGCTAATATCCGCCGCGGTGGTGGCAAATCTAATTTCAAGGGTTATCACGGGTTTTCTGGAACCATTTGTACTTCAATCAATGAAGAAATTGTGCATGGCATTCCAAGCGATCGCATGATCATGTCAGGTGATGTGGTTTCAATTGATTGCGGTGCAATTATTGAAGGTTGGCACGGCGACGCCGCATTCTCGGTAGTTGTAGATCCAATTGATCCCGCTGATCAAGAAATGTTGGATGTTTGCGAAGCTTCGATGTGGCACGGTATTGCAGCTGGAAAATGTGGCGGCAAGTTAACTGATATGAGTTTTGCAATTGAGCAATACATTATTTCTCAAGGTAAATATGGAATTTTGCGTGAATACGGTGGTCATGGAATCGGTAGTGAAATGCATCAAGAACCGCATATTCTAAATTTTGGTAAAGCTGGGAATGGCCCAGAAATTATTATTGGAATGGCGTTAGCCATCGAACCTATGATTACCCGCGGTACTGATAAAACTAAAGTCTTATCAGATGATTGGACTGTGGTGACTACCGATAAATCTCGCAGTGCACACTTTGAAAATTCATTTGCAATCTTGCCTGATGGAAAACCTTTTGTGCTGACTGCGCATGATGGCGGTAAAGCTGAATTAGGCGCGCTAGGCGTAGAAATATCTTCGTTACTCTCTTAGTTTTTCCTTATTAGCAGTAACTGTGCGAAAATTAGCCATGAGTAATAACGGTTCGCTGATGCGGGCGGAAATCGCGCAAATTCCTAGCATTTTCCAGAAAATTGCTGATAACGCCGCCGCTACTACCGCCCAAATTCAAAAGCTGCCATTAGATTCTTTTGATTCCGTTATTTTGCTAGCTCGCGGCACCTCCGATAACGCTGCACTTTATTTAAAGTATTTAATTGAAACTAAAATCGGGATTCCATGTGGACTAGCCTCACCATCAGTAGTTACCGTTTATCAGAGTAAATTGAAATTTAAGAATTGTTTAGTTATTGCGCTGAGTCAGAGTGGTCAATCGCCCGACCTTATTAATTATGCGCAAGCCGCGAAAATCGGCGGTGCAAAAGTATTAGCCCTCACCAATGATCTAAATAGCCCACTCGCAAAGTCCGCTGACCTCCATCTTTATTTAGAGGCTGGCGAGGAGAAAGCAGTTGCGGCAACAAAGAGTTATTCTGCCGAGTTGTTACTTTCGCTATTAATTGTCTCGGCTTGGGCTAAATCCGAAATCGATTTTGTGGCACTTGTGCGCGAATCTAATGCCGCTGTCAGAAATATTGAAGCAGTTTCAAAAATAGTGGATAGCTTCGACCATTCCTTTGGTATCACCACGCTAGGTCGTGGCTTTGCATATGCAAATGCCCATGAAACTGCGTTAAAAATCCAAGAAACTTTAAAGATTCCCGTCTCATCTTTTTCGTCAGCCGATTATTTGCACGGGCCGATTTCCTCACTTCATGAAAACTCGCGCGTGATTTTCTTAGCTCCTGCGGGTGTAGCTACTTCTGGGATGGCGGCCACTTGAAAGTTACTAAGACTAAATGATCTCAACTTTTATCGAATCTGGTGCGGTTCCAACGGAAAAAGCTTTGATAAACGAACAATGGATTAGCGGTGGAATTGTTGTAAAAGATCGAGAATTAATTAGTTATGGAGAGAGCGCCGGTAAATCTGGATTAGCAATTCCAGGTTTTGTAGATCTGCAAGTAAATGGTCATGGTGGTATGGATTTACTTTCGGCCAAGACTGTTTCAGATATAAAACAAGTTTCGAAATCACTTTATAACCAAGGCGTGATTGGGTATTTGCCAACTTTGATTACTGGACCTATCGAAGAAACTTTGCGAGTTATGGCGCTTATCGAAAATGCAAAACGCGAAGCAGGGAGTGACGAAGCTAAAATTTTAGGAATTCATTTAGAGGGTCCATTTATATCAACTGCTAAACCAGGTGTACATCCCTTAGACTATTTTCAAATCCCTAATTTAGATTTAATCGGAAAATATTTGCGAGCCGGTTCGGTTGCAATGGTGACCATCGCACCAGAACTTCCGGGCGCAATTGAAGTTATAAAACATTTAACCGCGATGGGAATTGTCGTTTCACTTGGACATTCAAACGCAACTGCCGCAGAAGCTCATGCCGGTTTTGATGCCGGCGCGAAAACCGTTACACATTTATGGAACGCGATGCCGCCAATGACTCTGCGATCACCGGGTCTTGTCGGGGTTGCCTTAGAACGTGATGATGTCACTATTCAAATAATTGTTGATGGCGTTCATGTTGCACCAGAAGTTGTACAAGCAACTATTGCGGCTGCGCCAAATAGATTTGTTCTGACTAATGATGCAGTTGCACCTGCCGGACTCGGCGAAGGTAAGTTTCCTTTTGGAACTTTTGAAGTTGAAGTAAAGGCCGGTCGCGCGGTAAGAAGTGATGGCGTGCTAGCCGGGGGAGTCGAGTCGCTTTATGGTTCCCTTAATTTGTTATTGGACCTTGGCGTTAATTTGGAATCCGCGATCGCCGGCATGACTTCGCGGCCGGCTGCCTTGATTGGCCAGGGCCATATCGGAAGCCTCGATTTGGGCGCCCCGGTCCAGGTAATTCCCGCGTAGCTTCCAGCGGATTTCCCTTATACCGCCGCCCCGCCTAAACTAACCCTCTGCCTATCGGCGCGTTGCTTTGAAGAAATTTGAAAGTAGCTAACTGAGCGGAAGCATGTAAGTAAATTCAATAAACGAGAGTTAGTAGGTATTGCTTGGCCAAAAAAGAAGGTGCAATCGAAATCGAGGGCACCGTGGCTGAAGCTTTACCAAACGCAATGTTTCGAGTTGAGCTTACAAATGGACATAACGTTCTCGCGCACATCAGCGGGAAGATGCGACAGAACTACATTCGCATCTTGCCATCCGACCGTGTGATCGTGGAGTTGAGTCCATATGACCTCACTAGAGGTCGAATTATTTACCGTTACAAATAATTAGTTACGTTACGAAACGAGGATGTTGTGAAGGTTAAACCAAGCGTGAAGAAGATTTGCGACAAGTGCAAAGTTGTACGTCGTAATGGTCGCGTCATGGTTATCTGCGACAACCTACGTCACAAGCAACGTCAAGGCTAATTTTTTATAGCAGTTATAACTAAATAAAAGTACGTGTGGTGCAATTAGTAGGAAACTACTAAACCTTCTGCCCGAAGGCGGAAGCTCGAAAGAGAAGCACTGCTCAGGACCTTCGGAATAATGGAATAGGTATGTAAATGGCCCGTCTAGTTGGCGTCGACCTGCCGCGTGAAAAACGGCTTGAGGTTGCGCTTCAATATATTTTCGGAATCGGTGAAACCCGCGCGCATGCAACACTTGCAGCGACTGGTGTTTCTCCAGATATCCGCGTTAAGGATCTGCAAGAGCCAGATCTCATCAAGCTTCGTGAATACATCGAAGCAAATTATAAAATCGAAGGCGATCTTCGCCGTGAAGTCTCTGGCGATATCCGTCGTAAAGTTGAAATTCAGTGCTACCAAGGAATTCGTCACCGTAAGGGACTTCCAGTTCGTGGCCAACGTACCCACACCAATGCACGTACTCGCAAGGGTCCACGTGTAGCAATTGCTGGTAAGAAACAGGAGACCAAGTAATGGCCGCCCCAAAAGCTAAAACCGCAACTGCTAAACCTGTCGTAAAAGGTAAGGTCAAGGCGCGCAAGAAGGAAAAGAAAAATATTGCCTTCGGTCACGCCTACATCAAGAGCACCTTTAACAACACCATTATTTCGATAACTGATCCATCCGGCGCTGTAATTTCTTGGGCTTCATCAGGCCAAGTTGGTTTCAAAGGATCTCGTAAATCAACTCCGTTCGCTGCTCAACTTGCTGCAGAAGCTGCTGCTCGTAAAGCCCAAGAACATGGTTTGAAAAAAGTAGATGTTTTCGTAAAGGGCCCAGGCTCTGGTCGCGAAACTGCAATTCGTTCACTTCAAGCAGCCGGTTTAGAAGTTGGAGCCATCTCTGATGTAACTCCAATGGCACATAACGGTTGCCGTCCACCAAAACCTCGTAGAGTTTAAGGAAGGAAGAAACTAAATGGCTCGTTATACCGGTGCAGATTGCAAGCGCTGCCGTCGCGAAAAAGTAAAGCTCTTCCTTAAGGGCTCTAAGTGCGATGGACCAAAGTGTCCGATCGAATCTCGGCCATACCCACCAGGGCAACATGGTCGTGGTCGCTCCAAGGATTCTGAATACTTATTACAGATGCGCGAAAAGCAAAAGTGCGCACGTATTTATGGTGTTCTAGAACGTCAATTCCGAAATTATTATGAAGAGGCAAGTCGTCTCGCTGGCAAGACTGGTGAGAACTTGTTAATTCTGCTTGAGACTCGCTTGGATAACGTGGTTTATCGCGCCGGCTTTGCAAAGAGCCGCGACATGGCCCGCCAAGTTGTTCGTCACGGGCATATCTTGGTTAACGGCAAGAAGGTTGATATTCCTTCTTATCGTGTATCCATCTACGACATCGTTGATGTTGTTGAAAAATCCCAAGACTTGACGCCATTCATCGTGGCGAGCGCCGAATTCGGCGAAAAATCAGTTCCAGCATGGATGGAAGTTGTGCCTTCACAGATGCGCATAATCATCCACGGTCAACCAAACCGCGCTGTGATTGATACTCAAGTCCAAGAACAACTAATCGTTGAGCTTTACTCCAAGTAAGAGCTGATTTAAAGATTTAAAAAAACTAAAAACCGTACCAACCCAGCGGACATCAAATAGCGGATGTCCCAGACCTATGGAGGAACCCAGTGCTAATTGCACAACGTCCCGTCCTTTCCGAGGAAGTAGTAAACGAAGGCCGTTCCCGATTCATTATTGAACCGTTGGAACCTGGCTTTGGTTACACACTTGGAAATTCACTACGTCGTACCCTGCTCTCTTCAATCCCAGGCGCTGCTATCACTAGCATCCGCGTGGCTGGTGCGCTCCACGAGTTCAGCACCATTGAAGGCGTAAAAGAGGATCTCACTGAGATCGTCCTCAACATCAAGAACCTAGTTTTCGCATCCGATAACGATGAGCCAACTGTTGCTTACATCCGCAAAAACGGTGATGGCAAAGTAACTGGTGCTGATGTTGCAGTTCCGGCTGGCGTTGAAGTTCATAACCCTGATCTTCACATCGCAACCTTGAACGCAAAAGCAAACCTTGAAATTGAAATCACAATTGAACGTGGTCGCGGTTATGTAACTGCAGTTCAAAATAAGCAAGTTGGCGCTGAGATCGGACGAATTCCGGTTGACTCAATCTATTCACCAGTACTTCGCGTTACCTACAAGGTAGAAGCAACTCGGGTAGAGCAACGCACCGACTTCGATCGTTTAATTCTTGATGTTGAAACCAAGCGTTCAATCTCACCTCGCGATGCAATGGCATCTGCAGGTAAGACACTTGTTGAACTCTTCGGTCTCGCACACGAACTTAACTATTCAGCTGAAGGAATTGACCTCGGTCCATCCATTCAAGATGCAGCGCTCGCTGCAGATCTAGCACTTCCAATCGAAGATCTAGATCTAACTGTGCGCTCATATAACTGCTTAAAGCGTGAAGGAATTCATACTGTTGGAGAACTCATTAGCCGCAGCGAAGCTGATCTATTGGATATCCGTAATTTCGGATCAAAATCAATCGATGAAGTCAAAGCTAAATTGGTATCAATGGGCATGGAACTCAAAGATTCACCAGTCGGCTTTGATCCAACTAAGCACCAGAACTATGGCGCTGATGTTGATGATGATCTTGTCGATTCAGAGCAGGCATAAGGTAGGAATAGATAATGCCAAGACCAAGTAAAGGCCCACGCCTCGGCTCGAGCCCATCACACGAACGTTTATTGCTACGCACACTTGCGGAACAACTTTTCCAACATGGAAAAATCACCACAACTGAAGCGAAAGCAAAGCGGTTACGTCCACTAGCTGAAAAGTTAATCACTCATGCAAAAAAGGGTGACCTTGCAGCACGCCGTTTAGTAATGGCACAGATTACAAATAAGAGCGTGGTACACACTCTCTTTACTGAAATCGGTCCACGATTTGAAGCGCGCAAAGGTGGCTATACCCGCATCACAAAGATTGGCCCACGCAAGGGCGATAACGCGCCAATGGCAGTTATCGAAGTTCTTGTAGATGGCGTATCTGCTAAAACTGCAACAGTTGATGAAGCAGTAAAAGCCACAAAGAAAGCTGCTGCACCGAAGAAGAAAGCTGCAGCTAAGAAAGCTGTCGCTAAGTAAAGTAATTCTTCACAAAATAGCTTAACGATGGAACCCACTCTCAACCCTGAGAGTGGGTTTTTTCGTATCCGAATAGATTTTTCTTATGACGGTACCAACTTTGCTGGCTGGGCTAAGCAACCCGATCAAGTAACAATTCAAAGCACGATGGAGAGCGCGATTGCAACTTTTACCCGCGAAACCATCACTTTAACTGCCGCCGGTAGAACTGATGCTGGCGTACATGCAGCCCAACAAGTGGCCCACTTTGATTTACCAAATTTAGATCGCGATGGAAACCCGTGGGCTATTGAAAATTTCGCTTATAAATTAAATCGAATTCTCACCGAAGATATTCGCATTATTTCAGCCGTCCCAGCACCAAGTAATTTTCATGCCCGTTTTTCTGCAATCAGCCGAAACTACATTTACAAAATTGCCGACGGGCTACAAACTATCCCACCGCTAGCGCGCTTTGATACCACTTCTTGGTACCGTGAATTAGATCTAGATCGGTTACAAGCAGCGAGTAATTACTTAATTGGTAAACATGATTTTGCAACTTTCTGTAAGCCAGATGTTGGCGCTACCACGATTAGAACGTTAGCAAAATTTAATTGGGAACGCGGCAGTGATGGTTTTCTACGCGCTGATCTAATCAGTGACGGATTTTGCTATTCCATGGTTCGCAACATGGTTGGAGCAGTTGCTTGCGTTGCTGAAGGCAGATTCGAACCAGAGTGGATCAAAACTATTCTTAACGACAAAACTCGCATTAGCGATAGCTTAGTTTTTCCCGCACGCGGCCTAACGCTTCAAAGCATTGCGTACCAATAAAAATGGGACATATCGATGTAATTGGGATTGAATATTCATTATCTGACGGTCGTGTCTTATTAAGTGATGTTTCATTTCGAGTTGGCGAAGGTGCAAAAGTCGCGCTAATTGGACCAAACGGTTCTGGCAAAACCACGCTAGTAAGAATGATCTCTGGAGATTTAGAACCCGAGAGCGGCAAAGTTGCGATCTCGGGCGGTTTAGGAGTGATGCGCCAATTCATCGGCACGGTAAGAGATGGTTCTACCGTAAGAGATTTATTAATATCAGTTTCGCAAGAGAAAATTCGCGTCGCTTCCAAGAAATTAACAGATGCTGAAAGCGCGATGAATCTGGCAATGACCGCCGGGCAAGATAGCGAAAAAGAACAGATGTCATATGCGCAAGCGCTCTCAGATTGGGGCGATATCGGAGGATATGACGCCGAAGTTATGTGGGATCAATGCTGTACCGAAGCGCTAGGTAAAACTTTTGACGAAGTTGCGGATCGAGAAGCAGCCACCCTTTCTGGCGGCGAGCAGAAAAAAGTGGTTCTACAAGTATTACTGCGCGGTCCGGAAGAAGTTTTATTACTAGATGAACCAGATAACTATTTAGATGTGCCGTCAAAACGGTGGTTAGAAAATGAGTTGATTTCATCTAAAAAAACGGTGCTTTTTGTGAGCCATGATCGCGAACTTTTAAATTCAGTCTCAAATAAGATTGTTACGTTAGAACAGGGCGCGCTTGGAAATACTACTTGGATGCATGGTGGTAATTTTAAAACTTGGCATGATGCCCGTAAAGCCAGAAATGCTCGGTTCGCCGAGTTGCTACTTCGTTGGGAGCAAGAGCGCGATCGACTTAAAGACTTAGTTCGAACGCTCCAAGTACAAGCAGCTAGTTCGCCAGATATGGCTTCTAAATATCGCGCGATGCAAACTAGATTTAGAAAATTTGAAGAAGTTGGCCCACCACCAGCGCCACCGTTAGAACAAGATGTCAGAGTTGGGTTAAAAGGTGGCCGAACTGGTGAACGCGTAGTTACTTGCGAAAACCTAGCTTTAGATAATTTAACCGAACCATTTACTTTTGAAGTATTTTTTGGCGATCGCGTTGCAGTTTTAGGAAAAAACGGAACTGGTAAATCACATTTCTTACGGCTACTTTCTGGCGAAAGCACAGTTGCGCACACTGGTTCATTTAAATTAGGAGCGCGAGTTAAACCGGGATTTTTTGCGCAGACCCATTCACACCCCGAATTTATTGGTAAAACATTGTTAGAGATTTTGTGGAATGAACATTCGCTCCAACTTGGTGGCGCAAAAAGCGTTTTAGGACGTTATGAAATAAGCGCGCAAGCAGAGCAGAAATTCACAACGCTTTCGGGTGGCCAGCAAGCGCGCTTTCAAGTGCTCTTATTAGAGTTGCAAGGCTCAACGCTTTTATTGCTCGATGAACCGACCGATAACTTAGATTTAGCTAGCGCAGAAGCGTTAGAAGGTGCGCTCGAAAGTTACGAAGGAACGGTCTTTGCAGTTACCCACGATCGCTGGTTCTCCCGCGGCTTCACCCGATATTTGATTTTTGGGGCTAATGGCCAAGTATCTGAGAGCCCTACGCCTGTCTGGGAGCATTGATTTAAGCCATTTTGACCCACCGCACGCTGGGCAGGTAATCTACGGCTCCTGGCTTTACCCTCGTAAGGTCGATTATCTAGTTCGTTAGATAGTAATAAATAGATTAGAGAGCGAGTTACTGCTGTGCGTACTTATAGTCCTAAGCCTGGCGATGAGGCGCGCAAGTGGCATGTCATTGATGCTTCCGATGTGGTTCTCGGTCGACTAGCAAGCCATGCAGCTGTACTCCTTCGTGGAAAACATAAACCAACTTTCGCACCACATATGGATATGGGCGATTTCGTAATCGTCATCAACGCCGAAAAAATTGTTCTTACTGGACAAAAAGCTGCACAAAAGTTTGCGCACCACCACTCTGGTTTCCCAGGCGGCATGACCTCAACAGCATATGTTGATTTAATGGTTAAGCACCCAACTCGCGCAGTTGAAAAAGCGATCAAGGGAATGTTGCCAAAGAATTCACTTGGCAAAGTTGTCGGCAACAAACTTAAAGTTTATGCCGGTCCTGCGCACCCACACGCAAACCAAAACCCAACACCTTATGTTTTCACTCAAGTTTCCCAAATGATTAACTCAGCCAAATAAATTTAACCAATCACAAATAGAAAAAGAGAGAAAATGTCAGATCGCGAACTCGCAGTAGATAACGACGAAACCCCAACGTCGTACAGCACCAGCACACCTGCTGCTGCAACTAATCGCCCTGCAATTACTGCACCTGGCGGTGGCACTGGTCGTCGTAAAGAGGCTGTTGCACGCGTTCGCTTAATCCCTGGCACTGGTCGTTGGGTAGTTAACGACCGCACTCTCGATGTGTATTTCCCAAACAAAGTTCACCAACAATTAGTTTCAGAACCACTTCGCACAGTTGGCGTTGAAGGTAAGTACGACATTATCGCTCGTATTGATGGTGGCGGAATTTCTGGCCAAGCTGGTGCGCTACGTCTTGGCGTTGCTCGCGCACTTAACTTTATCGATACTGATGCACACCGCCCAGCTCTTAAGAAAGCTGGCTTCCTATCTCGTGATGCACGAGTAATTGAACGGAAGAAGTACGGTCTGAAGAAGGCCCGTAAGCGTTCCCAATACAGCAAGCGTTAATTTATATCGCTCCCGCATCATGACGCTCTTCGGAACAGATGGCGTCAGAGGCGTTGCCAATAAAGATCTAACCGCTGAACTTGCCGTTGATTTAGCCATTGCTGCCGCACATGTTTTGGCTGAAGTTGGCGCATTTGCGGGACATAAACCAAAAGCAATTGTTGGTCAAGATTCGCGCGCATCTGGCGAATTTTTAGAAGCAGCAGTTTGTGCTGGTCTTGCTAGCGCTGGCGTAGATGTTTATCGCGTTGGCGTTTTACCAACTCCAGCAATTGCACATTTAGTTGCTGCAGACGGTGCAGATCTTGGCGTAATGATTAGCGCATCGCATAATCCAATGCCAGATAACGGAATTAAGTTTTTTGCTCGTGGCGGTGGCAAATTAGATGATTCACTGGAAGCTGCAATCGAAGCTCATCTTGGTGAACCTTGGGATCGACCAATCGGGGCTAATGTCGGCCGAATAATTATCGATGAGAGTGCCAGTGAACGTTACTTAACGCACTTGCTTTCTTCGGTAAAAACTAAATTAACTGGCATTAAAGTAGTTGTTGATTGTGCAAACGGAGCAGCTTCGCTAGTTGCACCAGAAGCTTATCGACGCGCTGGCGCTGAAGTAATTGCCATTTCGAATACTCCAAACGGCTTAAACATTAACGAAAAATGTGGATCAACTCATTTAGAAAATATTAAAGCTAAAGTAATTGCCGAGAAAGCCGATATTGGAATCGCACATGATGGCGATGCAGATCGAGTTCTTGCAATTGATAGCGAAGGAAATGAAGTTGATGGTGATTTCATACTTGCAATATTGGCAGATGCCCAAATGCGAAACGGTGGCTTAACCAGCAAAACTGTGGTTGGCACCGTGATGACAAATCTCGGTTTCATTCTCGCGATGGAGAGCAAAGGCATCAAAGTTACAACTACGCCAGTTGGTGATCGCTATGTTTTAGAGAAAATGATTGCCGAGAACTACACGCTCGGCGGCGAACAATCTGGCCACATCATCATGCGCGACTTTGCTAATACTGGTGACGGCGCGTTAACTGCACTTCATTTACTTCAAGAACTAGCGACCAGTAAGAAATCTTTGAAAGATTTAGCAAAGATTATGGTGCGTTATCCGCAAGTATTAATAAATGTAGCTGGCGTAGATAAAGCTAAAGTCTCAAGTAATTCCGCAATTGCCGCTGGAGTAACAGCTGCTGAAGTGAAATTAGGAAGCTCTGGTCGGGTTTTACTTCGTGCATCCGGCACTGAACCATTAATCCGCGTAATGGTCGAGGCAAAAAGCGCCAGCGATGCGCATGAGTTAGCGACTTCGCTCGCTGCACTAGTAAAATCTGAACTCTCGCTTTAAAACTTATTTAAGGGGTACCTCATATGTGCGGCATCGTCGGATATACCGGTGAAAAAGCCGCGCTAACTCCAGTCTTAGAAGGTTTGCGTCGTTTGGAATATCGCGGCTATGACTCGGCTGGTGTTGCTTTAACAACTACAAAAGGTGCACCATTATTTGTAGAGAAGAAAGCTGGAAAGCTCGCTAATTTAGAAGCTGAGTTAAGCCATTCGCACGATGGGTCACATAGCGGTATTGGCCATACCCGATGGGCAACTCATGGCGGACCTACTGATTCAAATGCACATCCGCATCTTTCAAATGATGGCAAGTTAGCCGTTATTCATAATGGAATTATTGAAAACTATTTGGAATTGCGAGCAGAGTTAGAAAAACGTGGCCATAAATTTACCTCTGAAACCGACACCGAATCGGTCGCACACTTACTTAGCGATGCCGTATCGAAAAACGGTGGCGATCTTGCTAGTGCGATGCGTAGCGTCTGTAAAGAGTTGCGCGGTTCATTCACGCTCTTAGCAATTCACTCAGATACTCCTAACCGTATTGTGGGAGCACGTCGAAATTCGCCGCTAGTTATTGGTGTTGGAAAGGGTGAGAATTTCTTAGCCTCCGATGTTTCGGCTTTCATTTCGTATACAAAGAGCGCGTTAGAACTTGGCCAAGATGAAGTTGTAGATGTAACTCCTGATCAAGTGATTGTTACAGATTTAAATGGAAAAGTTCTAACTCCAAGAGCTTATGAAATTACCTGGGATGCCAGCGCTGCAGAACGCGGTGGTTACCCACATTTCATGTTGAAGGAAATCTTTGAGCAACCTAAATCCATCGCAGATACTTTATTAGGTCGCTTTACCGAGAATTCTCAGATCGCGATCGGGGAGTTAGATAACCTGCCAGAGCTATTAAGCGCTGAAAGAATTCTAATTTTGGCATGTGGCACCGCTTATCACGCTGGATTAATCGGTAAATATGCCATTGAAACTTGGGCAAAAATTCCAGTTGATGTTGAACTTGCATCAGAATTTAGATATCGCCAACCTGTTCTCACCAAGAAAACTGTAGTTATTACAATTTCGCAATCTGGCGAGACGATGGATACTTTGATGGCAGCGCGCCACGCAAAATCTCTCGGTGCGAAAGTTATTTCGATTTGCAATACAAACGGTTCGACGATTCCACGTGAATCAGATGCAGTTATATATACCCATGCTGGCCCAGAGATTGCAGTAGCTTCAACAAAAGCGCTAATTACCCAAATAATTGCAATTGCCTTAATTGCACTTTATATCGGTGATAAAAGTGGTGCCCTAAAACCAAACGAAGTTAGTGGATTAATTGAGGAGTTATTAGCTTTACCTGCAAAAGTTGAGCAAATCTTGGAAACTGCAGAACCGCTCCGAGAAATGTCTCGCGGTTTTAAAGATGCAACTTCAGTTTTATTCTTAGGAAGACACGTGGGTTATCCAGCTGCTCTCGAAGGTGCGTTGAAATTGAAAGAGCTGGCTTATATGCACGCAGAAGGATTCGCAGGCGGCGAATTAAAGCATGGGCCGATTGCGTTAATTGAATCCGGAACTCCGGTTATTGCAATCATGCCACCACAAGGAAGTGAACTTCGAGAAAAAATGGCGAGCAATATTCAAGAGGTTCGTGCCCGCGGTGCAAATGTAATCGTAATCGCTGATTCTGAAACTGCAATTCCGGATGTCGCACATGTAATCCGGATTCCTACTTCTAACCAATTATTACAACCAATACTTGCAATCGTGCCACTCCAAATTTTCGCCTACGAAATGGCAGTTGCGCGTGGTAGCGACGTGGACCAACCAAGAAATCTAGCTAAATCTGTAACGGTTGAATAAGTGAGCCCGCAAGCCGCAATTGATAATCGCCGCCGCCAGATGGTTAAAGCCTTGGAATGGTCTGGCATATTGTGCATAGGTTTTTTAATAGTTACACAACAAGTTGTGGTTAATGGCCCACTAGTCCACTTAGATGCAATCATCGCCAACGCAGATCGTCCAAAATTTTCTGCCACAACTAATTTCTTATTAATGCAAATAGACAATCTAGGCTTACGCGGCGTTACCGCAACCATTCTATTAATTTCTGCGCTATTAATCTGTCGCCGCTTTAAATCTTGGCGACCTTTTAATCTCGCGTTACTTTCTTTGATAGCACTTAATCTAGTAGTTGGATTAGCAAAGTTAGGTTTTGGTCGAACTAAGCCAAGGTTAAATGTTGATCTACTTTATGCTGGCGGTCTCTCTTACCCAAGTGGTCACGCATCTAATGCCTTACTAACTTGGGGTTTACTTTCTTATCTGATTTTCCGATATACCCATCGCCAACCTTTTGAAGGAATGCGGTTAACTTGGCTGGTAGTAGTAATTACCGCTGGAGTTTGCTTAGTTTCGCTCTTTCGCAACACGCATTGGCTCTCTGATTTAATCGGCGGGCTCTTTATTGGTGGAGCGCTTTTGGTTGCCGTCATTGCAGTTGATCGTTTTGTTCCATCTAAGCGACAACCGTCATAAACTAACCGGATAACTAAATTCGAATTGTGGGTGCATAATGATTGAAGGCATAGGAATAGATGTCGTCGACATCAAGCGCTTCGCCGATTCATTAGAGCGCACTCCTAATTTAAAAGAGCGGTTATTTACGCCAGCCGAAGCAGCGCTACCAATCTCTTCATTGGCCGCGAGGTTTGCCGCAAAAGAGGCGTTAGCAAAAGCGTTGAACACTAATAAAGGTTTACCTTGGCATGATGCTGAAGTTATTAATTTGGAATCTGGAAAACCAGCGTTCTTATTTCGTGGAGTTATCGCAGATTTAATTGATAGCGCAAGCGTGCATTTATCGCTCTCGCATGATGCTGGGATTGCATCTGCCGTAGTCATGATTGAGCGGAATTAACTTAACTATGGCCAGAGCTCAAATTGAGATAGACCTTTCAGCGATTGCAGCCAATGTCCGTAAAGTTATTAACGAAACTAAAGTTGATGTATGTGCTGTTGTTAAAGCAGATGCATATGGGCATGGTTTAGTTTCAATTGCGCAGGTAGCAACTGATGCTGGCGCAAAGTGGCTTGGTGTTGCCCTTCTTGAAGAAGCAATCACTTTGAGAACTCACGGACTTTCTATACCAATTATTGCTTGGCTAACTCCGCTAACTGAGGATTTTGATAGCGCACTGCGCCATGATATTGATCTAGGGGTTTCATCGATTGCACTGCTTGAGAAAGTGATGGCAGCCGGAGAACGAACTGGCATTACACCGCGAATCCATGTTGAAGTTGATACTGGGATGACTCGTGGCGGAGTATTAAACGAATGGCCAGTTTTCCTAAAGAAAGTTTCGGCCGCAACTTTAAGTGAGAAAGTTGAGTTAGTTGGATTTTTCTCGCACTTTGCTCGAGCTGACGAACCTCAAGAGCTAGCAAATGAAATGCAACTTAAGAAATTCACCAACCTTTTATCAGAGTTAAAAGCAACTGGCGTTACCCCAAAGTATTTACATTTAGCTAACTCTGCTGCCGCACTTTCAAACCCAAACGCAACTTTTGATTTTGTGCGACTTGGAATAGCTATGTATGGACTATCACCAGATGTGAAAACCATGGGTAGCTCTAAAGAGTTAGGGTTAATTCCGGCGATGACGCTCCGCGCAAAATTACATCTGGTTAAACAAGTTCCAGCCGGCGCCGCGGTTGGTTATGGTGGCAGCGCAATTACAACTGTGGAAACTAAAGTTGGAGTTGTTGCCATGGGTTATGCAGATGGAATTCCGCGAAATGCAGATAACTCAACTGGAGTATTTTTCAATGGCGATCGCGCCGCAATTCTTGGCCGAGTCTCTATGGACCAATTCGTGGTTGATTTAGGTCTTAATTCAAAGGCGATAACCGGGGATGAAGTGATTGTTTTTGGCGCGGGAAATGTGGGGGAATACACAGTTGATGATTGGGCTAGCGCAAGCGCCACAATTAATTATGAGATTGTTACTAGAATTGCAAGTAGAGTGCCTAGAATCTATAACAGGTAATTTAGGAATGGAGCGTAGTGAATAAAGAAGCTGCACTACTTTCCATCGAAGCACTCTCCGTTAATTTCGGAGGTTTAAAAGCGCTTTCAAACGTTTATTTGGATTTAAATCCAGGTGAAGTAGTTGGTCTAATTGGGCCAAACGGTGCTGGGAAAACGACAGCTTTTAATGCCATCTCGGGATTAGTGGAAGCAACATCAGGGAAACTTTTACTTGATGGCAAAGAACATAATTGGCCAAAACCGAATCAATTAGTGGATTTAGGAATTTCTAGAACTTTGCAAGGTGTTGGGCTATTTCCAGATTTGACAGTTTTAGAAAATGTGATGGTAGGTGCAAATAAATTTGCAAAGAGTGGGTTAATTAGATCTGCACTTGGTTTATCTAATAAAGATGAATCCCAATTAAAAGAGCGGGCACAGTTAGCGCTTGAGCGAGTTTATGCCGGCGAACTTTCAAACCGCCGTGCGGATACGCTTTCATTTCCAGATACAAAGCGAGTTTCAATTGCGCGAGCGTTAGTTAGCGAACCGCGTATTTTGTTACTAGATGAACCAGCCGGTGGTTTAGGATCTGCCGATATCTCCTGGCTAAATGGTGTTATTTCTAATTTGAAATCAATCTGTGCCATTATTTTGGTTGAACATCATATGGATGTTGTGATGTCGGTTTGCGACCGTATTTATGTGCTTAATTTTGGTGAAGTAATTTCTTCTGGATCTATCTCACATGTTAGAAACGATCCAGCTGTAATCGCTGCTTATCTAGGAACAAGCGCAGGTGGAGCATGAGCGGTTTAACTGTTAAAGATTTGGTAGTAGATCATGGTGCGATTACCGCTATTAACGGGATTTCATTTACCGTGGAACCTGGTCAATTAGCTGCCGTAATTGGCTCTAATGGAGCGGGCAAAACCACGCTATTGCGGACACTTTCGGGTTTGAAGCACGCTAGCAGCGGCAGCGCTCAATGGAGCGGCGAATATATTCTTGGAAAAAAACCAGAAAATTTAGTTCGCCATGGAATATCACATGTATCTGAAGGCAAATCGGTAATTCCAGAGTTAACCGTTAAAGAAAATCTTGCGCTAGGTGGTATCTGGCGAAAAGATAAAAAGGATGTAGTTGCTGTGACAAAGGAAGTTTTGGAGTTATTTCCAAGGTTAGGCGAGCGATTAAGCCAACGTGCGGATACCCTTTCTGGTGGCGAACGCCAGATGCTTGCAATTGGTCGCGCGCTAATTTCAAGACCTAAATTAATTTTATTAGATGAACCTTCGCTGGGATTAGCGCCACTTGTGATTGAACAAATTTTTCATACAATCGATCAACTTCGACATAAATTAGGATTAACCATTGTCTTAGTTGAACAGAATGCTATGAGTGCGCTGCGGATAGCAGATATTGGAATCATCATGAACCTTGGAAAAATTGTGGCAACTGGAACGGCAACCGAATTAATCAACGATCCGGCGCTCCATGCCGCGTATTTGGGGTACTGATGCAACAGGCTATTAACGCACTTTTAATTGGAATCAGTAATGGATTTATTTATAGTTTGATGGCGCTAGCCCTAGTGTTAGTTTGGCGATCAACTCGAGTAATTAATTTTGCCCAAGCGGGCCAGGCAATTCTCTCTACATATATTGCATATGAAATCGTAACTAGGACCGATAATTTTATTTTGGCTTTTATTGGCGGTGTCTTAGCAGGCGCACTTGTTGGCGCTGTTGTAGAAATTTTGTTAATGCGGACGCTTTTTAAACATGTGAGCGATGGACCAGTCGCAGCGCTAGCGCCGGTGATTGCTTCGCTTGGGTTATTAGGGCTAATTAGAAGTGTCATTGGAATGGTGTGGGGCAATGATCAAAAACCATTTTTCCCACCGGTCTCCACAAATGGATTCACATTTGGTAGCACTACTGTGCCGTTTTCTCGCATGAATCTGCTGATTGTGCTTGGCGCTGCAACAGTAATGATTATTTTTACTCTGATATTCCAGAAGAGCAATTTAGGTCTTGCACTTAGAGCTGCCGCATTCCAACCAGAAATTGCACGATTAGCTGGGATAAGAGTTGGCGCGATTCGAACAACCGGCTGGATTTTCGCAGGAGCTGCCGGCGCTGTCGCCGGAATTCTAATTTCACCTAATGATGCAATCACACCGTACTCACTTGATTCGCTTTTGATTTTTGGATTCGTAGCTGCCGTGATTGGTGGACTCGAAAGTTTAATTGGCGCTGTGGTCGGTGGCTTAACTCTTGGAATTGGACTCTCGTTTATTCTTACTTATATCGGAACATCACTTATTTTTCCAGCGACATTCGTTGTACTAGCCCTGGCGTTAATAATTCGACCTCAAGGTTTATTTGGCAGTAAGGCGGCGCGAAATGCATAGCCTGCGTCGACTCTTCTTATTTATATTTTCAACTTTAATTTTGCTTGCGCTCTCGCTAAAAATTGAAGAGCTCCGAGTTTATCAAGGTGCTCAAATTGCAATTTACGCGCTGGGTATTAGTTCAATAGTTTTATTAACTGGTTACTCAGGTCAAGTATCACTTGGTAACGGCGCTTTTATGGCAATCGGCGCGTACACAGCAGCGTTAACTCAAATTCATTGGCATCTGCCACTCTTCTTTACTTTTGTCGTTGGTACGTTTTCAGCAGCGCTGGCTGGTGCGATTTTAGGTGGCGGTGCCGCTCGGCTATCGGGGCCTTACTTAGCGGGTGCAACACTTGCACTAGCGGTTGGCTTACCTACGCTTGCAAATCAATTTACAATTCTTAATGGTGAAACCGGTTTGGATTACACTTCAGGTACACCACCAACATGGTTTGGCGAAAGTTTTACTTTATATAAATGGTTTTTTTGGATCGTTTTAGTAAACGTTATGTTGATGATGTTCTTCGTTCGAAATATCACCTCGAGTAGATATGGTCGAACCTGGAAAGCGCTCCGTGGTAATCCAGTTGCGGCCCAACTTTCCGGCATCCAAGTAGGTGGATCAAAGGTCTTGGCTTTCACGATCAGCGCCGGAGTGGCTGGCCTAGCTGGCTCGCTTTTAGGCATGATTGGCTTTGTTGGCCCAACGGGATTTGGGCTTGGCCTCTCGTTTGCGCTCGTAACAGGGGCGGTTCTATCTGGCGTAACTAGCCTCGCAGGTAGCATGCTTGGGGCTGTAGTTCTGGTTGCGATTCCAGAGTTAGCCAGCGTCATTGCACATCGACTTGGCGATACTGAACGCGTAACCTCAAATTTGCCAGGCTTGATAATGAGTACGTTATTGATTTTGACGGTGCTGTTTACTCCAAACGGCCCAGCAGAACAGATACGTAAACATAAAGCACGGAAGCAGTAAACCCCTCGATGAAAGGAAATACATGATCGGTTCAAAACGCAAAGGGCTCGGTGTAGTCATAACCGCGGCCATTGCAACCAGCGCACTGCTGATCTCCGCGATTCCGGCACATGCCGAAGTTGGAGTGAGCAGTAGCGAGATTAAACTCGGCATTACCGTGCCCCAGACCGGCCCAGCCGCAACTGGATATAGCAAAGTCGCGCCAGCCATGAAAGCATATTTCGCGTATGTAAATGCTAATGGTGGCGTAAATGGCCGCAAGATTAACTTGATCATTAAAGATGACAAGTACATCCCACAAGAAGCCATTAACATGACCAACGAATTAATTTTGAAAGATAAAGTTATGGCAATCGTTGGCGCCCTAGGAACCGCAAATAATTTAGCGGTCGCAAGCAAAGTACAAATTGCTAGCCGCGGCGTACCAAGCCTCTTTGTAAATACCGGATTTAGCGGGTTTGCGGATAAGAAGAAATTCCCAACAACTTTCGCACTATTTCCTTCATATGCAATGGAAGCAAAAGCCATCGCAACTTATCTTAAAGAAAACCTGCCAACTGCAAAAACTTGCGTACTGCTCCAGAACGATGACTTTGGTGCCGATGCTGCTGCAGGATTCAAAACTGGCGGCGTAACATTCACTGAAACTGTTAAATATGTTTCAGGCACCCAGAGCTCAGCTACTGGCCAAACTTGGGTCGGTAAATTTGCTGCTGCTAAGTGTGAAGTTGTTGTGCTATTCGGTGTAGGTACCGCTAACGCAATCGCACTCGGCGTTGCCGCTGCTGGTGGTTACAAACCACAATGGATCCTTGGTTCAGTTGGTTCGGATGTCACAACCATCAAAGCCACTTTAAATAACCCACAAGCTACTGCGCTTATGAATGGCGCAATCGGTGCTTCTTGGGCCCCAGATTCAGCTGATTTGACGGATGAATATGTAAAACAATTCCGGGAAATCAACACTACTTATAACGCCGGCGCAGTCTTCGATAACAACGTAATGGTTGGTATGAGCGAAGGTCTTTTGATCGTGCAAGCACTTCGTGCAGCCGGTACTAACCCAACTCGTAAATCGCTAATTGCAGCGATTGAAAAGAAGGGCTCAACATTTGCATCTGCTGGTTATTCAGCTCTTGCATACTCAGCAACAAGCCACGTTGGCCAAACTGGATTCTGGTTTGGTAAGTACAACCTTGCTGGTGAACTTAAGTCAGTAGATGGTAAGTACACCATGTACACCACCGATTCAGCAGCTGGTCCAGTTGTAAAGACTGAACAGAAGCGTCTGCCAATGCCAGCGAAAGGATTACCAAGTAACTAATGAAAAATCTAATGAGCAAGAAAAATAAAGTCATTGCCTTCTTGGCATCGACTTCGCTAGTTACCATGACAATGGTCGCGCTTCCAAGCGCGGCTCGTGCAGCTGATCCAAGTTGCACCGACCTAGTTGTAATTACGCAATGCGTAGGCGCAACATCAGATGGCGCACCTTATGTTGTACAAGTGCCAGCAAAATTTACTGGAACGCTATTTCTCTTCTCGCATGGATACCGACACTTTGTTGATATTCCTGCTGGAATTCCAATAGTCGGTGGCTACACCGTAACTAACACGCCACAACCAGCACCTGGTCGTACCGTGGCAGAGATAACTCAGGTCGCAACCTCGATGTTAGGTAAAGGATATGCAGTTGCAGGTTCTGGCTTTGCTCGTCAAGGTTGGAACGTCGATAGCGGTTTAAAGACCAACGTCGAGTTAATTGCAATCATTAAAAAGCAATTTCCAAAAGTAACCAAGGTAGTTGCTTGGGGCGAATCTCTTGGTGGTTTCATTACCCAAGCGCTCGCTGAAAAGTATCCAACTTTGGTTGATGCTGCGGCGCCGCTTTGTATGGCTGCCGGTTCGGTAGAAGCTGCATTAACTATGGCTGGCGATGCTCTATGGGGCTTGAAGACTTTTTTCGATCCAACAATTGTAGGTAGTAATTATGCGGCTGGTGCTGCGGGTTACGCGCAAGCAATGGGCGATATCGTAAAAGTTCTTACCGTCGCTGGAACTTTGCAAGCTTTAATTGCGGCAAACCCAACTGCGCCAGCATGGCCAGCAACTTCAACAGTGCCAGCTTCTCTAAAGGCAATTCCATCTCGCTCCGCACTTGTATTAGTCGGAGTGATGTCTGGAGTTCCAACGCAGAGCGCGCACTTTGATAACTCAACTGGTCCTGGCGATCCAACTGCAACTGCATATGTTTCATATGCATCTGCAATCTCACCAGCGCTTGGAACTCTAGAAAATATTGCAACCGCAGCAATTTTGGGCATCATGGCAACTTATGATGTCGAATTGCAAAGTGGTGGCACAGTATTTGATAACACAAAGACTGATTACGCGGCTCGTTTAGGTAGCGATCTTTATACCTATGGTTCTGCGCTAAGTGGCCTTGATGCAGCAAGTGGAATGTTGGCTTACTTAAGCCCACTCAACCCAGCCGCACCTCGTGTTGCAGGTAATGCAAAAGCAATTGAAAAAATGCGCGCATTAGTTTCACATACTGGAAAAATTAATGTGCCAACAATTACCTTAGGTGCGGTTGCAGATAATGCGACCCCAGCAGGTCATGACCAATGGTTAGGTGATCGCGCTGCAGAACAATTAACTGCTGCACGTACCGCTGCTAAAGCTGCTTACTTAACTTCTGGGTCATATACAAAACCAGTAAGTAAGTTCATGAGTATCTGGCAGAAGACTCCTGCTAAGTACTCTAAGTACACAGCTACTGGAGCTCCTGATACAACACCTGCTGCTGCAAATGGCACCGGCCATTGCAACACCACACCCGCTCAGAACTTAGCAATTGCTGATTTAGCATATGAAGCAGCTAATACTGGAGCACTTGTTGTCGGCGGAAAATTGCTTACAACGCTTCGCAAAGCTGGTGGTCTTACATACGACCCTGGTTTCCGAGCACAACTACTTAAGTTCTATAGCCAAGGTTAATAGAACTTAATTAAACCGATCATGCGAAGGGGCCTAGGAAACTAGGCCCCTTCACTATTTGGGTAACCTTCGCCAGTGATAGAGATATCTTCGCCAGCAGCGATGCGCGAATTTGGCGCATCACTTGGCGCGCAATTGCGAGCTGGTGATTTAATTGTTTTGCAAGGGCCGCTTGGCGCCGGAAAGACAGCGCTAACTCAAGGTATTGGCAGCGCGTTAGGTTTCGATCAAATAACTTCACCTACGTTTGTAATTTCCAGAGTCCACAACGGCAAACTCCCATTAATTCACGTTGATGCATATCGCTTACTTGGTAGCGCGAGCTCCGCATTTGAATTTGATGATCTCGATTTAGCAACCCAACGCGAGCGCGCAGTCACAGTTATCGAATGGGGCGCCGAGGTAGCGCTTCGGTTAGGTGAAGGCTACCTATTGTTAGATATTGCATATGGCAATGGCGATGATGAGCGAAGTATCAAAGTTAGTAAATTCGGTGCTCGCTGGGATGAAGTAAAACTATGAGCACTCTGGTAATTGATACTGCAACCGATCGAACATCGGTAGGAATTTTTAAAGATGGCGTTGAAGTTTTTTACGCTTTCCATGATGGTGCAATGGCCCATGGTGAGGCGTTGCCAAAGATAATTGCAGAAGCTTTAAAAGTTGAACCGAAAATTTCTAAAGTGGTTGTCGGAATGGGGCCAGGTCCGTTCACGGGACTTCGGGTTGGCATTGTTTTTGCGCAGACTTTTGCTACTGCTAGAAATATTCCGTGGGTAGGCGTTTGCACACTTGATGCAATTGCGCTCAGTATCGCAGAAAATGAATTTATCGTGGCCACAAATGCGCGTCGAAAAGAGATTTACTGGGCTAAGTACTTAAATGGCGTAAGAACAATTGGACCATCAGTTGCTAAACCAGAAGCGCTCTCTAAATATAGCGAAGCGAAATTTGGATTTGGGTTTACTAGCGAACTTTCACCGCATCCTAAATATTTGTTAAAGATTTCAGAAGAAAGAAAGAATCACTTAATCGAACCAATGTAT
>Ga0208960_1000091_pt1 | contig 46120 bp, 46 predicted proteins | sample GreLakmeON33MSRF_FD_187703 | JGI IMG/M metagenome (GOLD analysis project Ga0208960, IMG submission 187703) | Freshwater lentic microbial communities from great Laurentian Lakes, MI, USA - Great Lakes metaG ON33MSRF (SPAdes) | ecosystem: Environmental > Aquatic > Freshwater > Lake | place: Great... | reverse complement strand
GCAGCCTAAGAATGGCGTGGGGTTTTACTTTCAGTGGTTTTGTTATTAATAGTGGTAAACCATCTCAAAGAAAACCAGGGAGAAAAGAAATACAGCATAATGATATTGGAATAAAAAGAGAAATAAACATACTAATATTGGAATAAAAAGAAATATTATTATATTTGTTCATGGTTGTTAGATATCAATTGTCGTATGCTAAGAAGAGGTTGTTCAAGGGAAAAGCCTTAATTATTTATGGTTCTCGTCAGGCAGGTAAAACTACTTTTGCAAATATGTTGATTGAATCTTCAGAAAAGGAAGTTTTGCGCTTCAATGCTGATGAGGCTGATGTGAGAGAGTTGTTTGAACGTCCGAATGTGAGTCGCTTAAAAGCGATAATAGGTAAAGCAAAAATAGTATTGATAGATGAAGCTCAAAGAATAGAAGAAGCTGGATTATTACTCAAGATTTTAGTAGATAATTTTAAGGATGTACAGGTGATTGCTACAGGTTCATCTTCGTTTGAGCTGGCAGGAAGAGTTAATGAGTCTTTAACCGGACGCAAATATGAAATATTCCTACATCCTTTATCATACAGTGAACTTGTAAATCATAACGGACTTTTGGAAGAAGAAAGGTCTCTTGAACAGCGCTTGATTTATGGCTCTTATCCCGAGATAATCAATCACCCTGATATGGCAGAAGAGCATTTGAAATTGCTCTGCAATAGTTATTTGTATAAAGACATATTTGCTCTTGAAAGGATAAGTAGACCGGTAGTGTTTGAAAAAATCGTGAAAGCTTTGGCTTTACAAGTGGGTAGTGAAGTAAACATGAATGAAATAGCACAATTGGTAAAATGTGATTATAAAACAGTAGATAAATATATTGCTTTGCTCGAAAAAGCTTTTGTGGTATTTCGATTGCCGGCCTATAGCGGTAACGTTCGAAACGAAATAAAAAAAGGGTTTAAAGTCTATTTTTATGACAACGGAATTATTAATGCTATTACAGGAACGTTTGAGCCCATTAGTAAAAGAAAGGATATAGGTTCTTTATGGGAAAACTACCTGGTAAGTGAACGATTGAAAAGAAATAACTTTTTGCATAACAACCTTCGCACTTATTTTTGGCGAACCACACAGCAACAGGAAATTGATTTTATAGAAGAAGGAAATGAATTGAATGCTTTTGAGTTCAAATGGAATTCAAATAAAAATGTAAAATTCTCAAAAACCTTTACCGAAGCTTACCCTAAAGCCCAAACAATTTTAGTTAACCCTAAAACAGTAAATGAATTTCTGTTTGTTGAATGATTCGTAAGTTATCTTTATCAATAAAAAGAAACAGATTTTTTAGATTTTGTTTGAAAAAGGCTAGTTTGGAAAGGCTTGAATTTAAAGGGATATTTTAGTTTTTGGCTAAATCTATACTTTTTATACCACATTTAGCCAAAAACCCCGTGCCTTCAAATTTAGCAATAGCGTAATTTAGAAGTTTTCTCTCTCAGCGATTTTTAATCGCTTTAATAAAGCTATTATTCTCGGCATTGAAAATGCCTGTTCGGAGAAGCCCATATGAACACAGAAAAACAATAATAGAAATGTGAATAAATGAAGATTTCAGATTAGCTGCGCAAAATCTAAAATTACAGGGTAAACCAACAATAAAATACGGTATTTTATTTCCAAAAGCTGAGCGCTTCATTGGCCTTATTGCTAAATACTCCATGAATATCGTTACCGTATTTGCTCAACTGTTCTTGCGTATCGAAAGAATAGGGATGAATGTGCAACTTGCTTTTTTCTAGAATTTTAAAATTTTCAGAAGTCAGTAAATTTGGATAGTTGTTGGGTTCGCCGTCGATGCTCGGACCAATAATCGTTGCGCCATTATCAATGGAAAAATTAACCCACTTTAAAAAAGTTTCGGGTTGGTCATCGGATAAATCGTCGGCAGATTCATTTCCTCTCCAAAGCAAAAAACATATGGGCATGTGTTCGCCAAATTCTTGATGCAAGAGGATTAAACTTTTTTTACAGAATGTTTGAAGAATTATTCTTTGCGGAGAATTTGCGATTCCGATTTTGTCTTTATATACTTCAATATTTTTGAAGTGTTCGAACCATTTTAAACGAATCAATTCTTTTTTCAAATCTTTTTCAATACCAGGAAATAACTCTGGTTTTTTGGTTTCGATATAGAGTCCCGGACGGTGTTTTTGATCACTAACATCAGTTTTATATACGGTTTCAATTTTCCCTGTTTCATTGCTGCGCGCCATTTTTCTTTTGTTTGAATCTCTTGCAATGCATTTGCCTTCGGCTATTTGAACAATGTCTTCTAGGGTAAGAATATCTTGCCATTCGAAAACGCTATCTCGGCGCTGAGGGTAAAGTTCATTAAACCATTTTCCGAAATTGAGTTGTAATAATTCGGCATAAGTAAATTCTGAAACAGGAAGATTTTTTTTGTTAGGAAAAACCTCTTCAACATTGCTGGTGCGCATTAAATTGTCATCATGCAGCGCTACCAAATAAAAGTCTTTGGTTCTTTGAATGTCGAATTCCAAATAATGAGCACCATTATTTCTCGCCCATATCATGGCGGCTTCTGTTTCTTCCGGAGCGAAAAAAGTAGTTCCGCGGTGCGCAATTACGATGTGTTGAGGTATTTGGGCAAGCAGCTGCTCTTGTGATACTGAAAGAGAATTCACCATGTAGTTGTTGTTCGAACAACTCCAAAGAAAAACCAAAGAAAGGGCTAATAACTTCATAAACTATGGTGTTTTTTTTCGTGTCGGTAAGTGATCATTGAAATGAAAATTGCAAGAATACAAGCGGCAATTATTACAATAAAACCACCATCCCATTGCCATTTATCTACCACATAGCCAAAACCAATGTTAGCGAAAGCAGCACCACCTAAATAACCAAAAAATCCGGTGAATCCAGCAGCTGTACCAGCAGCATCGCGTGGTACCAAATCAAGTGCAAAAACACCAATTAACATTACCGGACCATAGATAAAAAATCCGATGGCGATGAGCGCAATTTGATCCACCATAAAATTTCCTTTTGGATTTAGCCAATACACCAAAACGGCTATGGTAACAAACAACATGAAGATAATTGTAGCTAAAGAACGATTGCCCTTGAAGTATTTATCGGAGAGATAGCCGCACAATAAAGTTCCTGGTATTCCTGCAAATTCATACGCGAAAGTGGCCCATCCTTGGTCGCTCAAATCATAATCTTTAGCTTCTTTCAAATAGGTTGGTGCCCAATCTACCACTCCGTTTCTTACGAGATAAACAAACACATTTATAATGGAGATATACCATAACATTTTGTTTTTAAGAATGTACTTCATGAAGATTTCTTTGCTAGAATATTTCTTCACATTTTTATCATTACTGGCGTTTGCTTCGCGATCACCTTTGTAGGTTTCAATATCGGGTAAGCCGCACGATTGAGGTGTATCACGAATTAAAATATAGGCAATAACGGCGATAGCGATAGCGACGAATCCGGGGAAGTACAATTTGCTTTGCCATACGCCAAAAATGAGTGTTCCTAAAATAGCCACTTTTCCTGCCAAGGCACCGCCAACGTTGTGTGCCACATTCCACAAAGACATTTTGCTGGCACGTTCTTTCTGTGAAAACCAGTATACCATCACCCTTCCACTTGGGGGCCAACCCATTCCTTGAAACCATCCGTTGATGGCCAATATAATAAACATAGAATACACTGATAAAGTTGCCCAATGCGTGAGTCCCATGAAGATCATGGTCAATCCCGATAAAACTAAACCCAAGGGAAGAAATATTCTAGCATTGCTTTTATCAGAAAGCATTCCCATCACCAATTTACTAATTCCGTAAGCTATTGAAACTCCCGATAAAGCGAATCCGAGTTGAGCTTTGGTATATCCAGCATCAATCAAATCGGGCATGGCCATGGTGAAGTTTTTTCGCACCAAATAGTAACCAGCATAACCAATAAAAATTCCTACAAAAACCTGCATCCTATATTTTTTATAAGCCGCATCTTTTTGATCGTCGGCAATTGCAGGGCGTTGTGCTGGTGGCTTTAAAAATTTAAACATTATTCGACTTTTTTTCTTTGTGTACGGTATAAGAGATTTATAGTTAATTTAGAAAATTATGAACCGACGCGATAGTTTGCAATATATAAAAAACACTTCTACCGTTTGGGATATCATTGTAATTGGAGGAGGAGCGACGGGACTGGGCATTGCGCTTGATGCATCGTTAAGAGGATACAAAACCTTGTTGTTAGAACAAGGTGATTTTGCGAAGGGGACCTCAAGCAGAAGTACCAAGTTGGTGCATGGGGGAGTGAGGTACCTAGCACAAGGAAATATCAAATTGGTATTTGAGGCCTTACATGAAAGAGGTTTATTACTTAAAAATGCGCCACACGTGTGCGATAATCAAACATTTTTAATTCCAACGTTTTCTTGGTTAGAGGCATTGAAGTATGCGGTTGGCCTCAAATTATACGATTGGTTAGCGGGAAGCTTAAGCTTGGGAAAATCGGAAATTATTTCGGTAAAAGAGATAGAGAAAAAAATGCCTGGCATAAAAAAAGAAAAGCTGGTGAAGGGAGTGGTTTATCACGACGGCCAATTTGATGATGCTCGATTGGCGATTAATCTTGCGCAATCGGCGGAAGACAATGGTGCGGTTATGCTCAATTACATGAAGGTAAATTCATTTAGAAAAAATGATGTTGGTAAAATCAATGGCGCGCTTGCAAAGGATGTGTTGAATGATATAGAATATTCGCTGAATGCAAAAGCGGTAGTGAATGCAACTGGTGTTTTTGTAGATCAGATTTTAAAAATGGATCAACCAAGAAGAGCCTCTAGCATTAAAGTGAGTCAGGGAACTCATATCGTTCTCGATAGCAAGTTTTTACCCAGCAGCACAGCACTCATGATTCCTAAAACCAGTGATGGAAGAGTTCTTTTCGCGATACCATGGCACAATAAATTGGTGGTAGGAACCACCGATGTTTTGGTAGAAAAAGAATCATTAGATCCAAAGCCAACTGAACAGGAAGTGCAATTCATTTTAGACAATTTCAATCAATATGCATTGCAAGAAGCAAAGCTAGAAGATATAAAATCGATTTTTTGTGGTTTGCGGCCTTTGGCGAAGCCAGCAAAAGATGGGAAAAACACGAAGGATATTTCGAGGAGTCATAAATTGTTTGTTGAAGAAAGTGGTTTGTTAACCATCACCGGCGGTAAGTGGACGACCTACCGAAAAATGGCGGAAGAAACAACAGATTTGGTTGCCAAGGAAGCCAACTTGCCTATTAAAAAATGTACCACTTCGGAACATAAAATTCATGGTTACTTAAAAGCACCTTTGCATAGAAATTATTTAGATATTTATGGAACAGATGCTGTATCAATTCAAAAATTGATTCATGAAAATGCAAGATGGGGCGAAAAAATACATAGAGAATATCCTTATGTTTTTGCTGAAGTAGTTTGGGCTGTTCGAAATGAAATGGCGATGCAACTAGAAGATGTATTAGCGCGAAGAACACGTTTGCTTTTTCTTGATGTAGAAGCAGCTGTTGAAGTTGCGCCATTGGTGGCCAAAGTAATGGCAGATGAATTAGGTGAATCAGAACCGTGGATAAGAAAACAGATATCGCTTTTTAACACTGTGGCGTTATGCTTTTCTGCAAAAGATAAATTAATTTAACGGTTCATCACCCAACACTCTTAATTAATTGGTTAAAGCTGCCTTTGCTGTTTAAATAATACTCCCTAGCTTCAATGAAATATAATCTATTAAAAGAATATCATTAACCAAAAGATTACGGCAAAACTTTTTGGTAAACTACAAATGGGCCAAGCCGACGGATCTTACATCAAAGAAATCGCACGCATCGAAAAACACCACCTACTAATTTTAGATGATTTTGGATTACAACCTTCAGATCCTCAAGGCAGATCTTCGCTAATGGAGGCCATAGAAGATAGGCATGGAAAGGGTTCTATTGTCATCACCGCTCAAGTTCCAGTAAACAAGTGGCACGACATCATTGGTGAAAAAACAGCAGTAGATGCAATTCTTGAAAGAATTATCCATGGCGCACATCGCTTAGAATTAAAAGGAGAATCGCTCCGAAAAACCAAATCAGCTTCGAATTAATCTTTAACTTAAATCAAAAAACGATACATTTGTTTAACCTCTAAAACAGGACATGAACTTTGAAATCTTAGCCAGTAAAATCGTTGGTAAATTTAGTCGGTATTTGCTTGGAACTCTTCAATCAAAAATATATTAAAATTCAAATTCAAATTCATTTTCGATTGACAACTATAGAAATTACTGCCTCGAAAAAGAATTGAATTGTTTAAAAGCTGGAGGGTTCGGTGGTAAATGGAAAAACAACTCAACTGAAAAAATGTTTATTAAAAGCGCTGCGCCAGTTGAATTGAATAGTTCAGGAAGTTCTAGCTGGAGACAGAGGGCTTATTATGATTTCCTAAAGGACTTAACTTCAATAATAACGAGCATTCCTGTTTACCGTATTTCTATCTGCGATGAATTCAAAGGCCAGCGAGTCGATGAAATATTAAAATAACAAAACAAAGTACTGATTTTACAAATGCTACAGTCTGATCTAAAAAAAATTAAATATGGCAATTGATTTATCAGAAATATTAGTGGTGGGCGTTTCTTCAAGGGCGTTATTCAATTTGGAAAAAGAGAATGATGTTTTTGAGAAGGAAGGAGTTACGGGGTATCGTAAATTTCAATTGGAAAATGAAAACAATCCGCTTGAACCAGGTGCCGCTTTCTATTTGGTGAAAAGCTTATTGAACTTGAACGAACTAGCCAGTAAGCGAATTGTGGAGGTTGTGGTAATGTCGAGAAATAGTGCTGAAACTGGAATTAGAGTTTTAAATTCTTTGAGACATCATCAATTAGACATCACCCGACTAGCATTTTCGGGAGGAGAGCCATTGGCTTCATATATTGACGCTTACGATGTAGATTTATTTTTATCTAAAGATTCCAAAGATGTTCAGGCAGCCATTGATTCAAAGACCTGCGCTGCTGCAAATATTTACGCACCACCTGCAAGTTTTAATTCTCAAGAAAACAAGGTAAAAATAGCTTTTGATGCAGATGCGGTATTGTTTTCTGATGAATCGGAACAACGCTATAAAAGTGAAGGATTAGAGGCTTTTCAGAAACATGAATTGGAGCATGAAAACGAACCAATGAAGGAAGGTCCGTTTGCAAAGTTATTGATGAAACTTTCAAAAATACAGGCGCATTTCCCTACCTCTATTGAGCTTACGCCCATAAGGATTGCCATAGTTACTGCTAGAAATGCACCAGCCCACATGCGTGTGATTAATACTTTAAGACATTGGGGCGTTTACGTTGATGAAATGTATTTTTTAGGTGGACTTCCAAAAGACAAAGTACTACAGGCTTTTGGTGCGCATATTTTCTTTGATGATCAGGATTATCACTTAGAATCAGCATCTAAAGTGGTGCCTTCAGGGAAAGTTCCTTATGATTCGGGTTCGCCTTTGAATAAGAAAGAATGAAATTTGTTGCAGTGGTTAATTGCATTAATAAAGTTAATCTGAGTAATCGTCTAGCACCATCTTTTATACCACATTCGTAACTCTATAAACAGTGTGAGATTCACGTTACACGAGACAGCGACCGTATTTAATTCTAAATTCGATTTATTTTCTGTTTTAATAAAGCTTCAAGCGGCCTCTGCGAAAACAAGAGATTACTTAGCTAAAATCAAATTCATATACCGCTTGCAATTTCTATCAAAAGAAACCTTTGCGAACTCTAAGCCAAGCTGTGATGAAGCATAAATATCTTTGCAGCTGTCTATAGTATAAAAATAACGAGCCTTTGCAACACCTCGGTTGTACAATGCCTCGGGAATATCATTATTTATTTTCAATGCTGTATCGTAATCTTTAATAGCATTTACATGAAACCCTAAATAAGAGAAATACGCTCCACGATTAATGTAAGCGATTGTTTCATTTGGGTGAGCGTTAATAATCGCGGTTAACTTCTCTATTTCGCCTTTATATTGAGTGCGTTGTTCGGCGGTGATATCTACATTGAAATATTCTTTTACATCAAACTGCTTTGCAAAAGTAGTATCGCTTTCTAAAATAGCCGCGGCTTGGGCAAAAAGAGATTGCAAAGTAATAAGTAGAAAAAAAGTAAGTGTTAATTTCTGTTTCATACACCCGACATCATAATATGATAGTTATGAGTAAGGTACGAAATTAATTTTGAAATTTTAGTAAGTGCGGCAGAAGTTTCTGCACTGATTTCTTTTTTTTGAAGGCGCAACATCCACAAACCATACAAGCCATTAAAGCATGCGTCGATATCACTTTTAACGATGCGAGATTTTTTTTCTGCTGATAAACTATCGTCGACTTTGACTTCCGATTTCTTTTTTAGCTCTTCTATTTCTGGTCTGGTCCTGTCATATAAAGCGATGTATTCTTTGTCTTTCAAAACCGTTAGCAAAGTAGTATGCAACAAATGCAATTCGGCCATTTTTTCTTCTACCTCTTGCAGGTGTCCGCGCTGCAATAATTTAGCACGTCTCATTTCCTCTACAATTCCCTTGTACCAGTTTCTCAACTGAATTTGTTGAACATCGGATAGCGTAGATTTTTGAATGATATTCTCTTCTATTTTTTCTAAATCGAAAGAGCAAGCGCGCACCACATCTTCTACATGCCACATATAGAGGATGTATTCTGCGATGTTGGTTTTTAATTTTTCTTGAGAGATGAACACTATTTTCTTTTTGTTTTGTAAAGGTTATTGATGATTTCCACCATATCACTGGTAACATTAAGCGAGCTTTGCGTTGGCATTACAATTTGAGAAGCACCACCATAAGCCAAAACGAATTTAATGTTTTTACGAACGTTCAATTCTTTGACAGTTTTAAGAATTGCATCGTTGATTAATTTCATCGATTTTTCACCTTTAACCGCCATATCATTTTGAGCTGTTGCTTGCAACTGTTGCAACTGCATTTGCTTGTCGTAATCTTGCTGCTCTACTTGCTGCTGTTCTACCACTGTAATTTCTTTACGCGCAATTTTACCTTGTATTTGGTTCATCCAATTCATGTAATCGTTTTTCGCCGCCTCTAACGATTTCTGATATCGTTGTTCACTTAAGTGTAATTGAGTTTGAATGCTGTCGATGAAATTACTTTGCTTCATTAAACTATCGTAATCGTAATAGACAATGATATCACTATCGGTCACTTTAGAAACTTGTTTTCCTTTATCATCAAAAACATATGTTGCTGGCGCAGCAGGTTGATAAACCTTATACAACAAAAAAAACATCACCACCAAAATCACCACCTGTAAACCAATAATTACTTTCTTTAACATAAACAATAGATTTAGTACACTTCAATTTTGAAGCGCTAATATAATAAGTAAGAATTAAAAGGATGTACTAAGCAACTAATAATTCGCTGCCTTCAATTTTTCCGCTTTTAAAACGAAAAGGAATATCCACCATAAACTCATAATCTTCGCCAACTTCAAGCATATCTGAATCTTCTTCGGCATGGTACCACCAAACAGAAACAGTTTTGCCTGCTTCTTTTAAATTTTTGAGTTTGTATAAAATGAAGAGAATCATTTTAGAAGAAGAGATATTCATTTGATCTAAAGCAATATGCATTTTCACTTTCTCTGTGGTAGAATTTACCGCGTCGTCTAACCAATCTAAAACAGGTTTATAAAATTGCTCGCCGCTTTCGGGTAAAGATTTTCCAGTAATAGCAAGTTGCCCTTCACTAAGATTAAAAAAAACTCTTGGAGTTTGTTCTGTCGCCTCAATGAATAAATTCGTATTCACGATCTTCCCTTTCATGATTAATACTGGGTTAAATTAAATCTCAAGTTTTCCCTCTGCACTAAAATAAAAAATAATTGCAGTAACTCAAGTTTTTTTCACATTAATTTTACCTGTAGGAAACATGAAAAAAACCACAAATCAATTATTATCTTAGAACCCTTGAATTTCTTAGCTCACATAGCATTATCTGGAAACGTTGAAGAAGTCGCTATAGGCAATTTTATTGCCGACACTATTTTACCCAAAGAACGTAATTTACTGAGCGAGAAAATGATGCGTGGAGTGAGGCTGCATCATGCCATAGATACATTTACAGATAAGCATTCTTCGTTTATCCGCACCACTCAATTCTCGCGCTCTGCAATGAAAAAGTACGCTCCTGTAGCAACAGATGTGTTTTTTGATCATTTCTTGGCTTTACATTTTGAAAAATATTTTCCTGCCATTACACTCGATATTTTTAGCAAAAACTTTTATGCATCGTTGCAAAAGCACAATCATGCGCTGCCCGAAAGAGCCCAAGTGCTTATTCACCACCTAATTAAAAACGATTGGTTGAGTATGTATAAAACAGTTGACGGACTAAACATCATTCTCACGCAAATGTCGAAAAGAACGCGCTTTGAATCGAATTTAGACAAGGCCAGCGAAGTACTAAAAGAACATTATGCAGCAATAGAACAAGATTTTAGTTTACTTTTTCCTGAGTTAATAGAATTATCACGTAATTTTAATTTTGACTGAAAGCGCACGATACTTAATTTTATTTAAGAAATATACAGCATGAAAAAAATACTTGTCTTTTTATTCCTTTTGTTAAGCATAGTAAGTAAAGCACAAAACTGTGGATTCGACCATTTGTTAGAAGAAATGATGAGCGACCCAGCGAAAAAGGCTATGATAGAGAAGAACATAGCGAAGATGTCGCAACCGCAAACTTCAACTGAAGTATTGGGTGGGGCCAGTCCGCTCTTCATTATACCAGTGGTAGTGCATATTGTACACGACGGAGGAATCTCTAACATTTCCGACGCTCAAGTGCTCGATGCCATTGAAAAATTAAATGAAGATTTTAAAAAATTAAGTGCCGACACCAGCAGCATTGTAGGTTCCTTTCAAAGTATTGCAGGAGACGCACGCTTCGAATTTAGATTGGCAACCCTCGATCCCAATGGCAATTGTACCAAAGGAATCACACGAACCCTCTCTTATCTAACCAATGTTGGAAGTGGTGAGCCTATTAAAGATATCATAGGTTGGGATACCAAGAACTACTATAATGTTTGGGTGGTAAATTATTTAGAGAGTGGAGGAAAATCTGTGGGTGGTTACAGTTACTGGCCAGGCACCGCACCCGATCAAAAGTATGAAGGCACTATTTTAATCAACCGTCAGTTTGGAAGCATAGGCACATCTTATGGCGTGTCTGCCGCTGCACGTACTTTGTCGCATGAAACCGGACATTTTTTCGGCCTCAATCACACATGGGGCTCAGGTCCAATAGGCGTATCTTGCAATGGAAGTGACGGTATTAACGATACACCACCCACCAAAGGATCAAATGGCATATGTGATTTAGCTCAAAACCTCTGTGGAGGCTTAGAAAACGTGCAAAATATTATGGATTATAGTACTTGTCCGATTATGTTTACCCAAGGACAAATATCATATATGCGAGCTGCAGCAGCATCTTCAGTAGGTTATCGTTCAAGCCTTTCAAGCAATGGCAATTTGATAGCCACTGGTGCCGAAAACAATCATGTAGTTTACGAATGCTCGCCAAAGCCTGTCTTTGAAGCACACAACGATTCTACTTTTTTCTGCGCTGGAAGAACGATTTCATTCGCCGATCTATCTTACAACGATAGCTTGAGTTCGAATAGAATTTATGAATGGACTTTTGAAGGAGGAACACCTGCAAACTCAAACTTAGCAAAACCTTATGTCACCTATGCTGCAGCAGGAACATACGATGTTAAACTAAAAATAAGCAACGGCAACGGAGCTGATTCAGTAGTGAAAAGCGATTACATCAAAGTATTCGACAATACCAGCAATGTTTCTATTCCATATTTTGAAGGATTTGAGAACAGCGGGTTTCCAGATAACAATGGAAGCGACAACGATTGGACCATAATAAACCCAGGCGATATCACTAAATTTCAACGGACAACCGTTACCAAAAAAAGTGGAAGTGGTTCATTGGTTCTCGATCTTCACAGCGAATCGGGCTACGACATTAGTGAAATGTGGCATTATGTGGTGAGTCCGGTTATCGATTTATCCTCACAAAGCGACTCCATCTTCCTCGATTTCAATTATGCCTACGCGCAGCAAAAAACGAGCAATTTCGATTTATTAAGAATTTATGCTTCTGCAGATTGCGGGGAGAATTGGGCACTAAAAAAGAACCTCAACTACACACAACTCATCACCAAAGGAACAACTACAAGCGATTTTATTCCCGGTATATCTGAATGGTCGAGTTCGAACATTGACCTCAGTGCCTATGCCGGCAATACGAGCTTGAAAATTATGTTGGCCATGAATGCCAAAGGAGGCAATAAACTATACTTAGACAACCTAAATATTTATCATGGCGGATTAGGCATATCTGAATCTTTAGAAAATCCTTTTGTGGTAAATGTTTATCCAAATCCTATTGATGCATCTTCTGTATTAGAAATAAATTCTGCTGAACCCAACAACTTTACTCTCACTTTTGTAGATGTTTTAGGAAAGCAAGTAAGCAGTACTATACAATTGAAAAATAGCAAACAAAATAAAATAAATTTAGGAAACATAGTTTCAGAATTTTCTAACGGAGTGTACTGCCTTCGCATACAATCGGGCAACGAAATTAAAAGCATCAAAATAATAAAATAACATAGCGCAACCTATTGCAGAATTGGTCGTAGGAACGATAAATACTATTAAATTATAAGCCACTTGAAAACCTTAGTCTCTTTTGCAATCTTCTTTCTCTCCGGCATTGCTGTTCAAGCGCAAACAAAAATTCGTGAAAACTTTCCGTACAATCAAGACACGAGTAAGAAAGCTTTAGTTACAAAGTCGAAATCGGATACCACCAGTTACACTATGCCCGACAGCAAAGTAAATTATGATGCAGAAAAACTAGAAAGACTATTTAATACCGAGATGAGTGAGAAGGAAAGAGCAAAACACAAGCAAGCCATTCAATTTTTTAATGAACAAATAGCTTTAGATTCAAACAATGTAGGTGCTTACGTGAACAGAGGAACTTACATGGCAGAACTAGGCCTAAATGTAGAAGCCCTTAAAGATTACAACAAAGCCATTAAATTAGATCCCAATCAATCTATTGCCTATTACAACAGAGCTATTTCAAAAGCCCGCTTTATGTACACCTTAGATGCTTGTAAAGATTTACAAAAAGCAGATGATTTGGGCTTTGTCCAGGCAGGTAATCTAATGACAATCAAATGCCAACGCTACGCAGTGCAATTAGGCTTACAAACTGGGGCGACCTCGAGAAAATAACCTATGCCTTATTAGATAATTATTTTTTACTTTAGTGCGCCCAAACCGCAACGAATGACTGAGAGTATTAAAAAATTAATGATTGAATTGGAAGGCAAAAGCACCAAAGAAATACTTCCAAAGTTATACGAAGAAAATGATAACGCACGTGCGAAAAAAAACCGTCGATTAGCAGAAGATTTGAATAACCTTATTTTTATTTTGTTGAATCCTGGCGTTAAGCCAGGCGGAGTAAGAGAAGAAGACTTAGAAGCTTTTAAACGTTTTCAAAACGGCCTAAAAAACAATTAAGCCGATTGTTTTAAGAGCACTTTGGCCATGATGAAACTTTTGGCTGGAAGTGGCATTCCAGAATAAGCTTCAATGGCTCTTATCACTCCGTCTATTTCACCCATGCTTTCTAAGGAATAGTCTTCACGCATCCACCATTTTTTAACAGCTTCTAAAGCATTCACATGTTGTTCGCTCGTTTTAATCACCATAACAAGTATATTTGCAGAAAGACAGATGCGAAGATAAAAGGTTGCCTGCAGGAAAACATTTCTTTTGAGAAATGTTCTCGGAAATAAATGTTAAGAACTTGTAAACTTAGGCTGCATCAGTGATTTGTCCCAATCTTTCCAAACCGCTTCGTAGCCATTTAATTTTAACATTTCAGCAATTTCTGTGGCCGAACGCTTGTCGTCAATTTCAAATTGCTCTAAACTTTCTTTCTCAGGGAAAACAGCGTATCCGCCTGGATTGGTTTTTGAGCCTGCGCTCATAGAAGTAATGCCCAATCGGAAAATATTATTTCTGAACGAAGCATTTTCACGAGTAGAAATCGACAACTCTATATCTTCTTTAAAAATTCGGTAAGCACAAATCAACTGTACCAATTGCTTATCGGTCATTACCGATTTAGGTTCTAAAATACCTTCAGCTGGCCGCAATCGGGGAAAAGAGACAGAATACCGAGTTTGCCAATACTTCTTTTCTAAATAATCTAAATGCATTGCTGTGTAGAAAGAATCAGTGCGCCAATCTTCTAATCCAATCAGGCAACCCAAGCCAATCTTATGAATACCTGCCCGGCCCAACCTTTCGGGTGTATCAATTCTATATTCGTAATTCGATTTCCGTCCTTTAGTATGATGCGTTTTGTACTCTTCTTCGTGATAGGTTTCTTGGTACACCAAAACTGCATACAAACCTTCGGCAATGAGCAATTCGTATTCTTCTTGCTCTAAAGGTTGCACTTCAATAGAAATATTGGCAAAATAAGGTTTCAACAAACGAATGGAATGTTGCAAATACTCCACACCTACCGCCTTATTCGCTTCACCTGTCACCAATAAAACATGATCATAACCCAAAGCTTTTATCACTTCGGCTTCTTTTATGATTTGTGCATCGGTTAAAGTTGTTCTCTTGATTTTATTGTGCAAGCTAAAACCACAATAGGTGCAAATATTCTGACATTCATTAGATAAATACAGTGGCACATACATTTGCACCGTATTGCCAAAACGATTGAGTGTAAGTTGTCGACTTACCTGTGCCATTTCCTCTAAAAGAGATTCTGCGGCAGGAGAAATCAATGCCTTGAAATCTTCTAAAGTGCGGAATTCTTTTTTGTGCAAAGCATGCTTCGCATCCACTAAAGTTTTAGCGTAGATACTTTCTTTTATATCATCCCAAGAATGTTGGGAAAGTATGCTGTAAAAATCACTCATTGTAAAAATGCGGTTAGCGGACTGCTTGCTTCTGCTTTGTTTTTTATAGGTGCGAGCTTGGCTTCATAAGCTAATCGACCAGCTTCAACAGCCATTTTGAATGCATAAGCCATCGCCACAGGATCTTTAGCCACCGCAATAGCAGTATTCACCAACACAGCATCGGCACCCAATTCCATAGCATAAGCCGCATGAGATGGCGCACCAATACCAGCATCAATAACCACAGGCACATTGCTTTCTTCAATAATGATTTGCAACATATCCACAGTTTTCAATCCTTTGTTACTGCCAATAGCAGCGCCCAAAGGCATTACTGCAGCAACGCCAACCTCCTCTAATCGCTTGCATAAAACAGGGTCGGCATTTACATAAGGCAACACAACAAAGCCTAATTTCACTAACTCCTCGGCGGCTTTTAAAGTCTCGATAGGATCGGGCAAAAGATACCTTGGGTCAGGATGAATTTCTAATTTCACCCAATTCGTGTCCAAAGCCTCACGCGCCAATTGTGCGGCAAAAACAGCCTCTTTAGCAGTTCTTACACCAGAAGTATTGGGCAATAAATTAATGCGTGAATGTTTTAAATGTTTAATGATATCATCGTTTTTATCATCGAGATTTACTCTTTTTAAGGCCACAGTTACCAGCTCTGATTCGCTAATTTCAATAGCCTTCTCCATCAAATCATTGTTGCTAAATTTACCGGTACCCGTAAACAAACGCGATTGAAAAATCTTGTCTCCTATTTTAAGCGTTGATGCCTTCATATGCAGCTATTTCTTTTAAAAATTCTTTTGTTTTCTTCGCAGGATGAGCATCGTTCACAATTGCTCCTGAAACAGCAATGCCATGCACACCTATTTTCATTAATGAATCTATATCTTCTACTGTTATGCCACCAATAGCAATGACAGGCTTTGGTTGAGACAAGGCCTTTACTAATGTTGCATAACCTTCGAAACCCAATATAGGGGCTAATTTTTTCTTGGTAGAAGTAAAGCGTAAGGGCCCCAAGCCTATGTAATCTACCACCTCAATTATTCTTTCGATATCTTGTAAATTATTGGCTGTTCCACCAATGATTTGTTTTAATAAAAATTTTCGCGCATCGATAGGCGCCACATCTTCTTTACCAATGTGCACTCCTTCCGCATTCATCATGGCGGCTACTAAATGATTGTCGTTGATGATTAAAGTAGCTTTGTATTGTTCTGTAATTTCCTTTGCTTCTTCGGCCAGTTTCAACAATGCTGTGTCCGATAAATTCTTTGCTCTAAGTTGTACCCAATTCACTCCATTATCGAGCACCAATTGAATTTGCTCCAAATGATTAAAAGCCGCATCATCGGAAGTGATAAATTGCAAACGCGCTATTTTTTTATTCTGCAAGTACATGATAGCCTAACAATGAATTTGAACTTTGTAAATAAGAATGAATATATTTTTTTGCTTTGGCACAAGCATGCTCTAAGTCTTCACCTTTCGCCAAATAAGCAGCGATGGCCGAAGACAAAACGCAACCAGAACCATGCTTAGAAAAACCATCTAAACGTTCTTGCGCGAAAGAAAACTCTTGCTGATTGTAAAATAAAATATCGGTAGCATTTGCATCTGTTGAGTGACCGCCTTTTAGCAAAACAGCGCAAAAAGCGCTCAATTTTTTTGCCGCATCGATCGCATCGTTTTCTTTAGCAAAAATTAATGCTTCATTGGTATTTGGGGTAATTAATGAAATCTTCTGTAAGATGTTTTGCAGCAAATCTAGTTCCCAATTTTTTTCTAAAAATTGATAGCCTGTGCTAGAGGCACAAACAGGATCCCACACAATTTTAGCCTGTGGAATATTTTGATGAATGGTATCTAGTAATTGATTCAGATAATCTAAAGAAGGAACAATGCCTATTTTCACCACTTGAAAAGAAAATCGGGCACTCAATACTTCCACTTGTTTTTGAACGACAGCCAGCTCTTCCCAGCGACAATCGAAAAATTTCAGATCGGTTTGAATGGTAATAGCGGTGCTGATGCCCAAACCATGCAAATGCAAACCTTCAAAAGTTTTAATATCGGCCAGCACGCCAGCGCCAGCAGAAGGATCAAAACCTGCAATAGACAATATGAAAGATCGCGTTATGGTCGACATTTTTCTTTTATCTCTTTAAACGTCTGAATTGGATCTGTGGCTGTCCAGATTGACCCCACCAAAGCAACTCCAGCAAAACCATACTCCTTCACTTTTTCAATATTCTCTAACTCAACACCCCCCAGCGCATACACAGTGAATTTAGATCTTTCCAATCCTTTCTTCAGCGTGAATTCATTAAAACCACTTTGATAATCTTTTTTGGAAATACTATCGAAGATCGGACTCAAGAAAACATAATTAAACAAAGGGTCGAAGCTATCTAAATGCGCTAAGTGATGAAGGGAACTGGAAACAGTTAATCGGCGATTTTTAGCAACTACAAACTTCTTAATATACCAAAATTTAAATTTGCTTTTTCTTGTTTTTGATGTGAGATGAATTCCCTTTAAATTGAATTTCAAAGCCAACTTAGGATGAGAATGAATCACGATTCTATTGCGATATTCTTCAGGAATTCTGGAAAGATACTCCTTCATCTTTTTATAATCGTAAGTTGGTCTGCGAATATGAAAAGTATCCAACCCTTCAGCAAACAATTTTTTCATCATTTCTATCTCTTGAGAAGAAGAAATTTCGGTAGAAGATATTACAACAACTTTGAGCATACATTAAATATAAATTTCTCCGCCAATTTCTTTAAACTCATTTGATTTTTCGTGCATCGCTACGTCTATTTTTTCTTGTTCTGCAGCGTATTCACGAACCTCTTGCGATATTTGCATAGAGCAAAATTTCGGACCGCACATAGAACAGAAATGCGCTACCTTGGCATTGTCGGCGGGCAATGTTTCATCGTGAAACTCTCTTGCAGTATCGGGGTCTAACGACAAGTTGAATTGATCTTGCCAACGGAATTCAAAACGTGATTTTGATAAAGCATTGTCTCTGATGTAAGCACCCGGATGACCCTTCGCTAAATCGGCTGCATGTGCAGCAATTTTATAAGTAATAACACCGTCTTTTACATCTTTTTTATTAGGCAATCCTAAATGTTCTTTTGGTGTTACATAGCACAACATTGCGCAACCATACCAGCCTATTTGTGCAGCACCTATGGCCGATGTAATATGATCGTAACCTGGAGCAATATCGGTGGTTAATGGCCCTAGTGTGTAGAAAGGCGCATCAAAACAATGTTGCAATTGCAAATCCATATTCTCTTTGATGAGTTGCATTGGCACGTGACCCGGCCCCTCAATCATTACCTGCACATCATGTTTCCATGCAACTTGAGTTAACTCACCTAATGTTTTTAATTCAGAAAATTGAGCTTCATCGTTAGCATCGGCGATAGAACCTGGACGCAAACCATCTCCTAGCGAGAAGGCAACATCGTAAGCCTTCATAATTTCGCAAATATCTTCGAAATGAGTGTACAAGAAATTTTCTTTGTGGTGCGACAAGCACCATTTTGCCATGATAGAACCACCGCGAGAAACAATACCTGTAACTCGTTTTGCTGTCATAGGCACATAGCGCAATAAAACTCCCGCGTGAATAGTGAAGTAATCTACACCTTGTTCGGCCTGTTCAATTAAAGTGTCTCTAAAAATCTCCCAAGTCAAATCCTCTGCTTTACCATTTACTTTTTCTAAAGCCTGGTAAATTGGAACAGTACCAATTGGCACTGGCGAATTTCTAACAATCCATTCTCTTGTTTCGTGAATATTTTTTCCGGTAGATAAATCCATTATAGTATCTGCACCCCAGCGACAAGCCCATACCGCTTTCTCAACTTCTTCTTCAATACTGGAAGTAACGGCCGAATTGCCAATATTGGCATTGATTTTCACCAAGAAATTTCTACCAATAATCATTGGTTCCGATTCGGGGTGATTGATGTTGTTAGGAATGATTGCTCTACCTGCAGCAATTTCTTCTCGAACAAATTCGGGAGTAATTTTACTTTTAGGTGTTAATGCACCCCAAGAATTTCCTGCATGCTCAACACCTCTATTCTTTACTTGTTCAATTTTTTGATTTTCACGAATTGCAATGTATTCCATCTCAGCTGTGATGATTCCTTTTTTAGCATAATACATTTGTGAAACGTTGGCGCCTTTTTTAGCACGCAATGGTTTTTCAATTTTCACAAAACGAAGATCATCTAATTCTTTGTCCTTTAAGCGTTCATTTCCATAAGCAGATGACATACCATCCAACTGCTCTACATCACCTCTATCTAAAATCCATTGTTCACGAATTTTCGGCAATCCTTTTTTAACATCGATATCCATATTTGGGTCGGTAAATGGGCCGCTAGTATCATATACCGTAACCGAAGCGTTTTCAATTTCCTTACCATTGAATTTGGTGGGAGATAATTTTATTTCGCGCATGGCCACTGAGATGCCATGCAGCTCACCTTTCACATAAATTTTATCGGAACCCGGAAAAGGTTTTTTAGAAATGGTGCTTTCGCTTGGTAAATTTTCTTCTTTTGCTTTCATATCTTTTATAGTTAAACTAACATTGAACTTTGAACATTAAACTTTGAACCAATCTACCCACCCTGAGTAGCCTGTATAATTAACACGTCATCGTTTGCTTTAATTTGAATCTTATCCCATTGAGAGCGCGGAACAACAGTTTCATTCAAAGCCACCGCCAAGCCATTTAATTTTTCTCCGCGCAAGTGTTGCAACAAAGACAAAACGTTCTTGTCATTGGTAATTTGAATTGTATCGTTATTGACTTTAATTTCCACGTTCATCGTTTACGCGGAGTGTACAAAAAGGCAGAGAATCCTTGCGGAACTTATTCCCTTCGACAGAATTACCTGTAGCAGGTTATGAGGGTTTTTCTCAGCCTTTAAAGCACCCCTATAAGATGAAGCGAAGATAGGGCTTTTTGGGAGATGGGAAAGCAATAAAATGTTAAAGCAGCTATTTTATCTTCAAACCCTTGACGCAGCTCATTGTTATCAATGCCAAAGTCAATAGTAAAATTTTCGACGAATTTTCTCAAAGTGAAATTCATAATAATATTTGCTCCATGAATAGGAAAACGAACGAGAGCTGCGGCAATTGATTCTTTTCCTCCTTGTGGTCTAGGAGCAGCGGAGAACAATCGCATCTTTTTATTCAGAAACATTTGCAAAAGCAAACTACAATCTTAGTAACAATATGATTGTAAATAAAAATCTCAAAAAAAGTCTATTTATGAATTACAGCAGCTATCTCCCCAATCAACTCCTTATTCCCCTCAATCGCATTTCCCACCACTACCACATCGGCACCAGCGTCAAAAAGAGCGCTAGCCTTTTCGGCAGATTTTACTCCCCCACCTATAATTAAAGGAATATCGATAGATTTTTTTACTGCAGAAACAACTGCCTCACTTACAGGGTTAAGAGCACCACTGCCGGCATCCATAAAAATAAGTTTGAGTCCGAGCATTTCTCCTGCCATAGCTGTGCACACCGCAATATCTCTTTTGTTTGCAGGAATGGGGGTAGTATTGCTCATATAACTTACAGAACTTGGCGTTCCGCCATCAATAAGCATATAGCCGGTTGGAATAATTTCCAAACCAGCATCTTTTAAAATAGGTGCAGAAATAACATGTTTTCCAATCAACAAATCGGGATTTCTGCCGCTAATCAACGATAAAAATAATATTGCATCAGCATGAGAATTAATTTGCAAATTGTCGCCAGGAAACAAAACCACTGGTATTTCCGTGTGCAATTTAATCACCTCAATGCAGTCGCTCAAACAATCTTGTGTAAGTAAACTACCACCCACAAAAAGGTAATCAACTTTGTATTGATTGGCGAACTCACAAAGAGTTTCCAATGAATCTTCATTCTCTTTATCGGGGTCGATTAATATAGCAAACTGCTTTTTACCTTCCGCCGATTTCTTAATTATGTGTTGATAAATATTCATGTAACAGCGGCTAAAATAATGAATTTATAATTGTATTTAGCATGAACATTTCGTAAGTTTGCACAAATTAAATTTTAACATGGAAAAAATGACCGAAAAAAAACTCTCTCACAAAGTAAAAGACATGTCTTTAGCTGAATGGGGAAGAAAAGAAATTCGCCTTGCCGAAGCTGAGATGCCAGGATTAATGGCTCTTCGTGAAGAATTTGGTGATGCTCAACCTTTGAAGGGTGCTCGTATTGCGGGATGTTTGCACATGACTATTCAAACTGCTGTATTGATTGAAACTTTGAAAGCCCTTGGTGCTGAAGTTACTTGGTCCTCTTGTAACATTTTCTCCACACAAGATCACGCTGCTGCTGCTATTGCTGCTGCTGGAATTCCAGTTTACGCTTGGAAAGGCTTGAACGAAGAAGAGTTTGACTGGTGTATTGAACAAACATTGTTCGCTTTTGAGGACGGCCAGCCATTGAACATGATTTTGGATGATGGTGGTGATTTAACAAATATGGTTTTGGATAGATTCCCAGAATTGGTAGAAGGTATCAAAGGTATCTCTGAAGAAACTACTACAGGTGTTCACCGTTTGCATGAAAGAGTGGCTAAAGGAACATTATTGTTGCCTGCTATAAATATCAACGACTCCGTTACCAAATCTAAATTCGATAACAAATACGGTTGCCGTGAATCATTGGTTGATGGTATCCGTCGTGCTACTGATGTAATGATGGCTGGTAAAGTGGCTGTTGTTGCTGGTTTTGGTGATGTAGGTAAAGGTTCTGCAGATTCTTTAAGAGGTGCAGGTGCTCGTGTTATCGTTACTGAAATTGACCCTATTTGCGCGCTGCAAGCGGCAATGGAAGGTTTTGAAGTTAAACCAATGGATAAAGCTGTTTTAGAAGCTGATATCATTGTTACTACAACAGGTAACAAAGACATCGTTGTTGGAAAACACTTCGACAACATGAAAGACAAAGCTATTGTTTGTAACATCGGTCACTTCGATAACGAAATCGATATGGCTTGGTTGAACAAAACTTACGGAAGCTCTAAAGAAAACATTAAACCACAAGTTGATAAATACACGAACAAAGCTGGAAATGATATCATCATCTTGGCTGAAGGTCGTTTGGTTAACTTAGGATGTGCAACAGGTCACCCTTCTTTCGTAATGTCTGCTTCTTTTACCAATCAAACATTGGCTCAATTAGAGTTGTGGTTGAACCCTGGTAAATACGAAAACAAAGTATACGTTCTTCCTAAATCATTAGATGAGAAAGTAGCTCGTTTGCACTTGGCGAAAATCGGAGTTGAGTTAGAAGTATTGAACTCAGAACAAGCTGCCTACATTGGCGTTACTGTTTCTGGACCGTACAAAGCCGACGCATACAGATACTAGAATTAATTTCAATATTTTGAAAAGACCGCTCGATAGGGCGGTCTTTTTTTGTGTTAAGAAATTGGAAGCAGAATCAAAAACTCATCGCTGAAGAAGCATTCGTCTAAAATTAGGGGCGTTCTTAAAATTAAAATATGAATGACCAGTGAATTAAACCAAGAATTTAAGAATGCTATTTTGTGAATATGTAAAAACATAAAAAAATGACTGCACAATGCAAAACACAGGGGAAACACAGTTTATTTGATGAAGGTCAGTTGGTAGACGCGATCTTTACAACAGCACCACGCCAAAGTAATACGCGAGAAGAAAACGAGAAAATAAAAAAAGGCGAAGGAGATGATTTATGGGATAATCATCCACACAAAAGACGCCATCAAGATATTGATGCGCGCTGGACAAAGAAAAATAAAAAACACAAGCAAGAGTTGTCCGCCAGTTGGCGGATGGCTTTATGCAACAAGGTATAAATGGATTATTTATACGTTCAGTTGGAATACTGAGGGCAGCGCGAATAATAGGGCTGATAAATTTGACTTACAATATATTAAGATACGACCAAGCCATTCGGACAAAACCAATAAAATAAACCGTTAGTTGGCTGCTTAGATAGAAAAAACTAGGGGTTGTGAGAGAAAAATAATGTATGTTCGCACAGCAGATTAAAAAAATCGTTTAACAGGTTCTGCGATTTTTATTCGAATCTTTAAAAATAAATTTTTAGAACCCAACTTAATTTTAACTTTATGACAAAAAAATTACTCTTTCTCGTTTTAGCAACAACAGTAGGAATAACGCTAAACGCTCAAATCATTTTAAATGGTGGTTTTGAAGACTGGATTAGCGTTTCAGAAGAGAGTCCAGATGGTTCGGGAATGTTACAACACGGGACAAAAGAATCAATTGACATTTGGCAAGGACAGTATTCATTGAGGTTAGAAAACAAAATAGAAAATGACCAGGTCGACGCTGGCGTAATGATTTTTGGCAAAGCAGGAAACCAAGGCTTAAGTGGCGGTGTAGCATACAGTGGCTACCCTGACTCTTTAGTAGGTTATGCAAAGTATGACATAAAAAATACAGATGCAGCAATAGTGTTGGTAAAAGTATGGGCTGGAGGAAGCTCCATAGGAACAGATAACATGTTTCCCATTACGGGTAAAGGTGGTTTTGTAAGATTAGCATTCGATTTAAATTATGGTTCAGGTGCAGTGGATAGTATTGCCATAGGGCTGACCTCTGGAGATTTTATGGGAACACCAATCGCAGGAAGCTGGATCATTTGGGATGATTTGCACTTTGTGGGCCCCAACGCGGGTCAAATCGCCAATACAGATTTTGAAAATTGGTCGACAAACGACTTATATGAAAATCCAGAGAATTGGAATACCTCCAACTCCCAATCCTACAATAATGATGAAGCCAGTCTGGTTGTTAAATCAACAGATGCGCACTCTGGATACTACTCCTTACAAGCAACTTCCAGCATACAAAATAGTGGCAATGGTAATTATGAGATGGGCAACGTAGCCAACTTTATGTGGAATGTAAATGGCAGTGGTTTCAAATATAATGGAACATTAGATACTTTGGTTTTTTGGTATAAAATGATAGGTACAGGGAATGGATCAATTCAGGTAAATCTAAAAAACGACAATAATAATCAGCAAGGGCATAATGAAGCTCCGCTTCCAGCGGCAAGTTCTTGGACAGAATATAAATTACCTTTGGCAAGTATTTCGCCAACCACCATGATTGAAATTTCATTTGCTGCAAGCATCTATCCTCTTAATGTAAACCAAGATGGCAATATATTGTACATTGATGACATGGCTTTAATGAGCGATTTATCTGTTGGCATTGTTGATGTCGAAAACAACAGCAGCACCAGTGTTTTCCCTAACCCTTTTCAAAATGAAATTTTTGTAAACTTCACGTCTGAAAATTCACAAACTACCTCTTTAAAAATTTACAGCATGGAAGGGAAATTATTACAATCTAAATCTTTCATGTCTGCTAATGGTAGTAATCAAGTTACTATTAATGCAGGCGATTTAAGCTCGGGAATGTATCAATATGTTTTATCAAATGAAGACAGCACTGTGGCTAGCGGAAAATTGGTGAAATAATTTAAAATATCCTAAAGGAAAGGCGTTAGTCGGTTGACTAACGCCTTTTTATTTTAAATTTAGTGCAGGATGAAAAAAATAATTACCATAGTAGCTTGCTCTATTTTAGCATTACTAATGTTCTCTTTCTTTCAAAGATTAAACCAGATCGGAATTATGAGAACATAACATCCTTATATTCTTGTGCCAACTATATTAAAAGCTATCTACTCCCTTTTGCTGATGTCGTTTACTTTCAAGAATATGAATTTGAAGGCAAAACATATAAAAATGTAATAGCATTTTACGGTCTTGAGAATTCAAAACGACTTATTATTGGGAATACTACTACTACTACTACTAGGAAAAATCCTACACGATAAAAAAATACACAAAAGAATTAATCTGGTGGCTTACACCCTCGGAGAACCTACCTTCTTTCGTACAGAGTAGATGGGCCATGCTGTTCATGCAAAAAGCTTCATGCCCTTCGAAACAAAATTATCTGCAACAGTGTTTGTTTAGCTTGCATTATCAAAAAAATAAACTGATTAGCGTGGCAAAAAAATAAATGGATTTAAATTTCATCGAAAAGAAATATTAACAGTTATCAATCTGAAATTTATCTTATTTCTTCCAACAATTCCTTATTTTTGCCAGTCAATTTTCAAACGTATTTCATGATACAAGTTCAAGGCTTCACTTTTAATCCATTTCAGGAAAACACTTATGTATTATTTGATGAAACTAAGGAATGTGTGATTGTAGACCCTGGTTGCTACGAACCCGAAGAAGATAAGTTTTTGTTGAAATACATTGAAGAAAACGGACTAAAACCTGTTCGATTATTGAACACACACTGCCACATCGATCATATTTTAGGAAATTATTTCGTAGCCACTAAATTCAGCTTGAAATTAGAAATAAACAAGCTGGAATTACCCATTTTAGAAGGTTCTCCGAAGTGGGGAAAACAATACGGTATCAATGGAAAATTATCGCCGGAACCTGAGGTTTTTTTAGAAGAAGGTGATGTGATTGAATTCGGAAATTCGAAATTGGATATTTTGTTTGTTCCGGGCCATGCGCCGGGACACCTAGCATTTGTGAGTCACCAAGATCAATTTGTAATTGGTGGAGATGTACTTTTTCAAATGGGCGTGGGCAGAACAGATTTGCCTTGTGGCGACGCCGACACTCTAATTAAAAGCATCAAAGAGAAATTATTTACTCTGCCCGATAGTTATGCAGTTTATCCGGGCCACGGAGATAGCACCACCATCGGTTTTGAGAAAAAAAACAATCCATACGTACGACTATGATCAAGAAAACTAAATCAGCAACAGCATTTAAAAAAGCGAAAACATTTTTTCCTGGTGGCGTAAATTCACCTGTAAGAGCCTTTGGTTCTGTAGATGGTGATCCTTTGTTCATTGCAAAAGGAAAAGGTTCAAAAATTCAAGATATTGATGGTAATAAATTCATTGACTATTGCTGCTCTTGGGGGCCGTTAATTTTGGGACATGCCCCTTCTGCGGTAGTTAAAGCGGTAAATAAAGCATGTTCGAACGGCTTATCTTTTGGCGCACCAACAGTGCAAGAAAATGAATTGGCTGAACTGATTCTTAAGAACAACAAATACATTGATAAAATTCGTTTTGTAAGCTCAGGAACGGAAGCGGTAATGTCGGCCATTCGATTGGCAAGAGGATATACAGGCAAAGACAAAATCATCAAATTTGAAGGGTGTTATCACGGCCATGCAGATCATCTTTTAGTGAAAGCAGGCTCGGGCTTAGCTACTTTTGGAACCTCATCATCTGCAGGTGTTCCCGAAGCTTTTGCCAACGAAACTATTGTGCTTCCACTAAACGATATTAAAGCAATTGAAAAAACTTTTTCTACTTTTTACAATCAAATTGCCTGCATTATTATCGAACCAATTCCAGCCAATAACGGCTTGCTGCTGCAAGGCAAAGAGTATTTGCAATACCTACGAGAGATCACCCAAAAACACAATGCATTGTTGATTTTCGATGAAGTAATTAGCGGTTTTCGCGTAGGTTTTGAAGGTGCTGCTGGACTGTACAAAATCAAGCCAGACATTATCACTTACGGAAAAATTATTGGTGGCGGAATGCCAGTTGGTGCTTATGGCTCTAGTGCTGCAATCATGAGTAAGATTGCTCCTGAAGGAAATGTATACCAAGCGGGAACTTTATCTGGAAACCCGGTAGCGATGAGTGCCGGAAAAGCCCAACTTTCTCAATGTTTGAAAAAAGGATTTTACAAATCTTTAGAACAAAAAACCAAGAAATTATGCGATGGTGTAAACCAATTCGCAGCGAAAGAAAAAATGCCTTTCAAAATGATTTCTGTAGGTTCTATCTTTTGGCTACGATTTTCTAAAAATGAGATTAAAACAGCTGATGATATCGACCCAAAATCGATGAACAGCTTTAGAAAATTACATGCTTATTTGTTAGAGAACGGCTTGTATATGGGACCATCTGGTTATGAAGTGGGATTTGTATCGGCAGCGCACAGCGACGAAGACATTAAGAAAACAATTAAAATATTGAAAGAGGGATTAAAGAAAATAATGAATTAATTAATCTTGTTTCTCCACCTTAGGTATAATGATGTTGAACACAGCAAAACCAGCAGCAATGCCAGTTAAACCACCAATTACAGAATATCTTATTTTCTTGGCTACAGCGCCAATGTCATATCCTTCCATAAAGAATTTATCATCATACAAACTATCATCCGACACCACAAAATAAGCGCTATTGGCTTCACGAACACCTAAAACACTCGTGTAAATTGCGGGGGGTAAAAAACTCCAAAACAATCCGGCATAAGCACTTACTCCACCCACACAAAAACCAGTAGCTAAATTCAAGTAAGGTTTGTAATATTTACGTGCTTCATTTTGCCCGTTCATCATTCTTTCAATTTCATTCGCGCTGTATTCATTTTCCATCAATGAATCTTGCACATAAACGTAAACGGTATCGCCACTTTTGCGAAAAACTCTGAACACTTCCTCCTTATCAATTTTATGTTTTTTGCCACCTTCTTTCTTAAAATAATAAACGTTATCGCCTCCTTGTGAATCGTAAATCACCCTTTTCTCTTTGCCATTCATATATTCCAGCACATCCTGAGCAAAGGAAAACTGCGCAAAGACAAACATTGTTAATAAAATCAAAGCAATCTTTTTCATTCTCTTTATTTATGCGCCAAATATAGAAAAGTAAAGCGGTGAATAAAAACTTGTAAATTACTTGCTAAGTTCTGCGCATTGCCTTGCAAATGAGTTATTTTTGTAGCTCATTTCAAAACAAAGATATGTCAGCACCTTTTACTCGTCGTCACATTGGTTCAGGAGAAACTGAAATCAAAGAAATGCTTCAAACAGTGAATGCAAAATCTACCGAAGATTTAGCAAAATCCATTGTTCCGGCTCATATTCGTTTGGTAAAAAAGCTCGACTTACCAGAAGCGATGAGCGAAAATGAGTATTTGGACCACATTACGGCTGTTGCTAATAAAAACAAATTATTTAAATCATACATAGGCTTAGGGTACTACGGAACCATTACGCCTCCGGTGATTCTAAGAAATATTTTCGAAAATCCGGGATGGTACACGGCCTACACGCCTTACCAAGCAGAAATTGCGCAAGGAAGATTAGAAGCTTTGTTGAATTTTCAAACTATGGTGAGCGACCTTACCGGCATGGATATCGCCAACGCCTCTCTTTTAGATGAGGCTACTGCCGCAGCTGAGGCAATGATCATGCTCTATAACTCACGCAGCCGAAGCGCGGTTAAAAAAAATGCACATAAATTTTTTGTAGACGAAAAATGTTTTCCGCAAACCATTTCGGTATTAAAAGCTCGTGCTAAAGCGTTAGCTATCGATTTAGAAATTGGTTCTTACTTAAAAGTAGAATTGAACGACACTTATTTTGGTGTGATGGTTCAATTTCCAAATGCTGAAGGAAGTGTTGAGAATTACGCTTCTTTCGTTGAAAATGCCCACAGCAAAGGAGCTCAGGTGGCTGTTGCTTCAGATTTATTGGCTTTAGTGTTGTTAGAAGCGCCAGGTGCTTGGGGTGCAGATATCGTGTTTGGTAACTCACAACGATTTGGTGTGCCAATGGGTTTTGGTGGCCCGCATGCAGCCTTCTTTGCTACCAAAGATGAATTCAAAAGAAGTATGCCCGGCAGAATCATTGGGGTTTCTGTAGATTCTCGAGGCAAAAAAGCATTAAGAATGGCTTTGCAAACGCGCGAACAGCATATTAAACGCGATAAAGCGACTTCAAATATTTGCACTGCTCAGGCATTGCTGGCTATTATGGCGAGTATGTATGCGGTGTATCACGGCCAAGAGGGCATCAAGGCCATCGCCACAGAAGTTCATCAAAAAAGTACTTTACTCAAACAAAAACTTCAAGAATTAGGCTTCACTCTATCATCTACCTCTTCTTTCGATACGCTTTGCATTAAAGGCAGCAGCGCCACAATCGATAAAATAAAACAAGCGCTGTTGGTTGCAGAAATCAATGTTGGTTTATTAAACAACGAAAGTATAACCATTGCAGTTGATGAAACAAGCACTTTAGCTCAATTGAATACTTTACTTTCTACTATTGCTGCTGCCGTAAATAAAAAAGCAGGTATTATTTCTGTGGAGCAGCTATTAACTGCTAGCTCTAGCATTCCAGCTGGTTTAGAAAGAAAATCAACTTTTCTTTCTCATCCTGTTTTCAATTCCTATCATTCAGAAACAGAGATGATGCGCTACATCAAAAAATTAGAAAACAAAGATTTATCTCTGGTTCACTCCATGATTTCTTTGGGCTCTTGCACCATGAAATTGAATGCCGCAGCCGAAATGATGCCATTGAGCAATCCGTTATTTGCTAACCTTCATCCTTTCGTTCCAAAAAATCAGGCCGAAGGGTATTTAGAAATGGTGAGCAATTTGGGCGAATACCTAAAAACCATCACAGGTTTTGCAGGAATTTCTTTTCAACCAAATTCGGGCGCACAAGGAGAATTGGCGGGCTTGTTGGTAATTAAAGCTTACTTAGAAGCCAAAGGCGAAAAACAAAGAACGATTGCTTTGATTCCTTCTTCTGCTCACGGTACCAATCCTGCTTCGGCTACTATGGCCGGTATGGATGTAGTGGTTACCACATGTGATGAACAAGGCAATGTTGATCTAAACGACTTGAAAGAAAAAGCACAATTACATAAAGATAAATTGGCTTGTGTGATGGTTACTTACCCTTCTACACATGGTGTTTACGAAGAAGCAATTAAAGAAATTACGGCAATTGCACATCAGTATGGCGGACAAGTTTACATGGACGGTGCAAACATGAACGCGCAGGTGGGTATTACCAATCCGGCAGAAATTGGCGCCGATGTTTGTCACCTCAACCTACACAAAACGTTTGCTATTCCTCATGGTGGTGGTGGGCCAGGTATGGGCCCAATCGGTGTTGCAGAACACTTGGTTCCTTTCTTACCTAAGCATCCATTTGGAACAAATCAAACTGAAAATTCTATTCATGCAGTATCTGCAGCAGAATTTGGCAGCGCACTAATTCTTTTAATCTCTTATGGCTATGTAAGAATGTTAGGAGGAGAGGGTGTAGCAGAATCTACGCGCATGGCCATGTTGAATGCCAATTACATGAAAGCGAAGTTAGAAGAACATTACCCTATTTTGTATCAAGGAAAAAACAATCGCGTAGCACACGAAATGATTATAGATTGTCGTCATTTTAAAAACACGGCTGGAATTGAAGTAATGGATATCGCAAAGCGATTAATCGACTACAACTTTCACGCGCCAACAGTAAGTTTTCCGGTAGCTGGCACCTTGATGATAGAACCTACAGAAAGTGAAGCAAAAGCCGAATTAGATAAATTTTGCAATGCCTTAATTGAAATAAGAAAGGAAATTGCAGAGATTGAAGACGGGTTGGCCGATAAAGAAAACAACGTATTAAAAAATGCGCCTCACACCATTTCTGATGTACTTGGCGATTGGAATCATCCTTACTCTAGAACCAAGGCTGCAAAGCCATTAGCGTATGTTTCAGAAAATAAATTCTGGTCAACGGTAAACAGAGTTGACAATGCTTATGGGGATAGAAATTTAGTTTGTAGCTGCTTGCCAATAGAAGAGTACGCTAACGAGACAGTATAATTAAGTTTGCCAATGAAGTTAGTGTTTACTAACTTCATTGCCCAAACGAAACGAACACTAAATGAAAAAAATAATATTTATCCTTTTCCTGCTTACTGGCATTTTATCACAGGCTCAGGTAGAACCTATTTATCCTCAAGATGGCTTGCAACGAATTATTAAGGTAAACGCTCCAACATCAAATTCATACAGAGGAGCTCAAATAAAAAAGTGGTACGATTACGGGGGAACTTTTGCAGGTGCTAACCCTGGCGTATCTGAACTTTACATCTCTGATTTTCTTTTTCCCGATACTGCTTTGTTTGATTACACAAACGGTGTAGGCAGGTCTTTTTACTATAAAATGGCCTCTGTTATCGACCCCACAGCAGAGCTCTTTCATCAGTATGTAGATGTAGATTTCAATAAGTTTGTTCCTTATTATGTTGATTCTGTTTATATTCCATTTACCTACCACAGACATACCGCCGACAACATAGTAGATACGCTGATCATTGAAGTAGGAAGCGATTCTTTGGTAGATATTTTGGGAAGAAATACCCCCGATATTTTTACTAATTTTGGTTACAACACTGTACAATTTGAGTACCTTAAGTTCATTGCCGGACCAGAAGGTATAGGGGAAATGGAACACCCAAAAAAACAAACAATAAAAGTAGCGATGGATAAAAGCTGGATTACCAATGTAACGCAGTCCGATTTGCTTACCATGTCCATACCCTTGCACTTACCTCGTTTTAAGGGAGAAGAAAATATTTTTGTGGCCATAAGTTTTAAACCCGGTTATGCTTATACCTTAAGCGATACCATCACCAAAACAAAAAACTCTTTTCAAACTATAATGTTTGAAGAACAGGGATTAAATACTTTTCCAGAATATCACAGTGGTGAGTTCAACTGCTCATATTTTGCCAACTTTTATAATTTAGATCCAGGAATAGGTTTGATGTATGAAGGATTCTTTCCTTATTATACCACACCTGTTTGGCCAAAAGATTTACCAGAACATTTTGGTTTCGGTGTAAACCTAAGATACGATGAGTCGTGGTTGGGTATAAACTCTAAAAGTTCCGAAAGTACGGCCAATTGCTTTCCCAATCCGGCCAGCAGCAAAGTGGTTATTAGCTATACGGTGACAAATAATGAGAATATAAAAATTAAGCTTTTTGATATCAGCGGAAAATTGATTTTTGAAAAAGAGGAAGGACAAAAAGGTAAAGGTACTTACTTCTCTGAATTAGATTTAAGTGCACTACAATCGGGTATGTACTTTTACTCGGCACATAATAGTATTCTTAAGAAGCTCGTAATAGAATAATTATTTGCGATTTTGTGATTTCTTAAATTCCTTCATAAAAGAGGAAGCATAAACAAAATCGCACAATTCTTTGTTATCGGTAGTAAGCAAATCTTGCTTATTGCCCTCCCACCATTTCTGTCCGCTAAAAATAAAGAATATGTTATCTGAGATCTCCATTACCGAGTTCATATCATGAGAAATAACCACGGTCGTCATGTTAAACTCTTGAGTAATCTCTTTAATGAGGTTATCAATTACAATTGATGTTTGCGGGTCTAATCCAGAATTTGGCTCATCACAAAACAAATATTTAGGATTCATAGCAATGGCTCTAGCAATGGCTACCCTCTTTTTCATACCACCACTAATCTCATCGGGGTAAAAATTGTTAGCATTGGTTAAGTTTACTCTTTGCAAACAAAAATTAGCCCTATCTAAACTTTCCGATTTAGACATGTTGGTGAACATCTCTAAAGGGAAAATAACATTCTGTTCAACAGTTAAGGAATCAAATAGCGCTCCGCCCTGAAAAAGCATGCCAATTTCCCGATGTAATTCCTTCTTTTGATGATAATTCATTTCGGTGAAATTTCTTCTATCGTAAAAAATTTCACCAGCATCTGCCTTAACTAAACCTACCAAACACTTTAAAAACACAGATTTACCAGCACCACTTTCGCCAATAACCATATTTACTTTGCCCGTTTCTAAATACATAGAAACCTCCGACAAAACCTGTCGGTCACCAAAACTTTTAGATATGTTGGCTACTTCAATCATTAGTTCAACAAAAGTTTAGTGAGCACTAAATTGAAAAATATAATAGTAATAGTGCTGTAAACCACAGCTTTAGTGCTCGACTTACCTACTTCTAGCGCACCGCCTTGTGTATTATAGCCGTGAAAAGAAGAAACACTGGTTAAAATGAAAGCAAATACCGACGATTTGGCCAAGGCATAAAATACATAGTAAGGTATAAAATCATATTGAATACCAATAATATATCTCCCTGTAGATATAGCGCCAGTAAACAAAGCAGCCAAATAACCGCCATAAATGCCTAAAAACATGCTAATTAAAATGAGAAAAGGAATAATGAAAACACCTGCTACAATTTTAGGTAATATTAGGTAATTCATAGGGTCAACTCCCATAATTTTTAGTGCATCAATTTGCTCAGTAACACGCATCGTACCCAATTCAGAGGCAATACTAGAACCTACTTTACCAACTAAAATCAAAGAAATAATAGTGGGCGAAAACTCTAAAAGCATAGAATCGCGAGTCGCTACACCTTCGGCATAATCTGGTATCAATGGGTTCGAGAAGTTATAGGCACTTTGAATTAGAATAACTGCCCCCATAAAAACCGAAAGAATAGCCACAATAGCTAAAGAATCTAAACCTATTGCCTCTACCTCATGAAAAAACCTTCTAAAAAAAATTTTCATTTTTTGCGGACGGGTGAATGTCTTACGCAGCATATAGAAGTATTCGTCAAACTGTTTGAAAATTTTAAACATTACTGCATTTTTAGTAAAAATAGGCATTATTTAGAAAATCAATTTACTATTTTCACGATGTTATAAACCTTTTGTTATGGAAAAACTTTTTGCTTTCCTTTTTTTTTTAGCGATTATCTTCTGTGGCTGCAAGAGTCATCGCAAGAGCAAATGCAGCGAATGTCCTTCTTTTAGTAAATATCATGAAAAGCTGGAGAGAGTTACGAAAATATAGCGATCGAGCCGACTTCTATAAGTTGCTTCCTGCACCTGCCATAGTGTTTGTGAATCAATTGCTGCGCGGCAGTGAATGCGATATTTTCATCACCGAACCAAGAAAAGCCCGTTTGGGCTGCTTTGCGCGCAGAAGGTACAAATCGCCTTACATAGAACTGAACAATGATCTTACTCCTTATTTCATGCTCATTGTGTTTTTGCACGAATGGGCGCATTACATTACTTGGAAAGAATTTGGAAATAGAGTGAGTCCGCACGGCAAAGAATGGAAACAAAACTTTCGTTATTTACTCATCAAGCTAAGAAATAGCAATAGAATTCCCATCCTCTTGAGAGGCGCCATTGATGCTGAGGCAGATTCTCTAAAAGGAAACATTTACAGCAATCATATTTTACTGAACGCTATTAAAATTGCAGACAAACACGCGCCACAATTGGTTTTACACGAACTGCCGCTCAACAGTCACTTTAAGGTAGTAGACAGAACCGAAACCTTTAGAAAAAAAGAAAAGATTCGTTTGCGTTACAAATGCTACAATTTAGCCAACAAAAGGTGGTATACCATTTATGCCTCTACACCGGTAGAAAAAGTAAACTGACTGCATGCGCTATACCTACAAATTACCAACCTATTTTAATATCTTAGCAACTCGAAAAAAACATTATGAAAAATAATTACAGCATAATAATGGCAGGCGGCATCGGTAGCAGATTTTGGCCGGTAAGCAAAAGTTCAAAACCAAAACAATTTCTCGATATCCTTAACGTGGGCAGAACGCTGCTTCAACTCACCTACGATAGATTGATAAAAGTTTGTCCGCCAGAAAATATATTTATTGTTGCCAATGTTGAATACAAAGATTTGATTAAAGAGCAATTGCCTCAGCTAGAGGACAATCAAATTTTATGCGAACCTCAGCGCAGAAACACTGCTCCCTGCGTAGCTTACGCAAGTTATAAAATTACTGAAATTAATCCCGATGCTCGTTTAATTGTAGCGCCATCCGACCATTTGATTTTAAAAGAAGATATTTTTACAGAAGTGATTACCACTGCTTTAGATGCAGCCTCTAAAAGCGACTGCTTACTTACTTTAGGCATTCAGCCCAACCGACCAGATACTGGATATGGCTACATTCAAGCAACAGAAGAAGCCTATCCATTTGAGCCAAGATTGAAAAAAGTAAAAACCTTCACTGAAAAGCCCAATTTAGAAATGGCTCAATTCTTTTTGCAAAGTGGCGATTTCTCATGGAACAGCGGTATTTTCGTGTGGTCGGTAAAAAGCATCATCAACTCTTTGGAAAAAAATCTTCCAGAAATCAGCAATATTTTCAAAGAAGGAAAAGGCATTTACAGCACTGCTCAAGAAGAAGCTTTTATTACTAAAGCTTACTCTGAATGCACCAACATCTCTGTGGATTACGGAGTAATGGAAAAAGCTAAAAACGTGTATGTTTTACCTTGTGATTTTGGCTGGACAGATTTAGGTACTTGGGGCTCTGTATATGACCATTTGGCTAAAGATGAAAAAGGAAACGCCTTAATTGGGAAAAACCTTAAAGTATACAATTCAGAAAACAGCATTTACACTGTAAGCGGAAACAAATTACTGGTAGCCAACGGCTTGAAAAACTTCATTGTAGTAGACACAGAGGATGTTTTATTAATTTGTCCGAAAGACGACGAACAACGCATTAAACTATTTGTGAACGATGTTAACTCAGACGCTAAGTTGAAAAAGTATTTGTAACGAAGCCTAAAAACCTTCATCAGTAGGAGGCCACTGAAAAAGTAGTTCTTTTTTAGAAAGATTAAAAAAAGCGATTAAGGGTAAAGAAATTTTCCTTAATCGCTTTTCTGTTTTCTGGACTTGCAACAAAAAGTGGGACAAAAAGTTAAGCGACATTTTTAAATTTCATTAATTGTTCAAATTCCACGATGAAGTCACCTAAGGGGGCATAGAGATTCGTGTATTTCATGTTACAATTTACAATTTATTCAAGAATTTGAATGAAAAGGTTGGCTAATTTTTGAGGTGACATTGTAAGAAAATTGCAAATTATTTTGGGCTGTTTTCAAAAAAGCGAAAAAAAACATTGCAAATCTTTATCAACAAAAAAGGCCTTTCTTTCGAAAGGCCTGATTTTGTTGGTGGGAGCTACAGGATTCGAACCTGTGACCCTCTGCTTGTAAGGCAGATGCTCTAAACCAGCTGAGCTAAGCTCCCAATATTTTCTAGTGAACGGGTTGCAAATATAGACCATATTTTATTTTCTCCAAACAATATGAAATATTTTTGCAAATTATTTCTTTTTATCGGAGTAAAACAAGCGCAATACTGCAGGGAAGAAGAAGAAATGGGCAAACCATGAAAATACAATGGCCGATGCACTTAGTATTCCTAAATCTACAATTAACGATATTTCGCTGCCCATTAATACCGAGAAACCAATGGCAAACATGATGCTTGTTGCAGTGCAAGGATGAACGATGTTTCTTACAGAATCGGCAAATAAAACATTGGTAGAGTAAGAGCTTCTTAAATATAAGTTGCTCTTAAATGCCCAAATGATGTGGAGAGCGTCATCTGCAATCATACCTACTACCACACAGAAAATAACAGATGTAGCTACATCGAAAGGAATTTCCAACCATTTCATTATTAAGGCTACAGCGCATAATGGGAAAAGAGAGACAAGGGTAGCGATGGCTCCGATTTTGAAATTTCGCACGAAGAGCGACATTACCAGCATAATTAGTACTACGGCTACCAATAAGCTTTCAAGCATTTCGTCAACTACGATATTTGTTTGTTCGATAAAGGCTGGAATGAAGCCCATTTTGCGAGCGTACAGTGGTCCGGCGCCCAGAGTTTTGTCGATTACACTTTGCACTATAATCAACGATTTCTCCATTTCTTTGGCTGTGCCCGATGGAATTCTGATGGTGATTCTTGCATGACTTCTATCTTTGGCTAAATAACCTTGAGAGAGCTTGTCGGCGGCTTCCGGACTCCCAATTCTCAATTCATTGATAAAGGGTTTCCAAACGTCGTGTGTGATTACGCTAGTGATGAGTGGTAACTTTTGCAGTTCTTTTCTAACATTGGCTACTTTCGCCATATCTTCATTGCTGATAGGTGTTTTATCAGATTTATGCACCATGATTTCTACAACATTTACCGACCCGTAATTTTGCTCAATGTATTCTTTAGATTGGCGCACGGGGTTTTCTGGTTTGATAAAACCAATGGTATTGGTGTCTACCAAAATCTTGTTTTCTTTACCAAATAAGTCAATAGGGATCACGAAAATACCTGCCGCCATCCATAGCACCAACACAAGGGTTAATACAATTGCCCAAGGTTTAGAAAGTCGCTTGTAATAACCATCAAGCAAACGGTTCATCCAATCTATTTTCTCTAAATTTTTATTTGTGTCGATCCACCTAACCACTAGTGGTGTTCCTATTAAAAACAAAACCGATAAACCTACTAAAATACCAAGTGAGGTAAGTAAACCAAATTGAAATACTACGTGAATATCGCTTATCATTAATGAGCCAAAACCAATGATGTTGGTTAGTGCCGAGGTAGTGATGGGTGGTATTTTTTTACGAAGGTAAGGAGTGAGTTCAGTGGTGTGTTTGGCTACTAAATGCACCGCAAAAGAGAAGTAATTAATAACGAACAACAAAGGAACAATAAGCGTTACCAAATTGATGGGGATATTGAGATAGCCAAACAAAGCCAACGATGGCCAAATGGCTAGTATCACCAATAATGAACAGATCCATAAGTATTTTACTTTGCGTAATCTCCACCATAGCAATAGAAAAATAAGAGCGTAACAAGCTAAAAATAACCATTTGGTGTCACGAGTACTCATTTCGTTTATTTCGGTAAAAAGTACTCCCGGACCCGTTAAATCTTTTTTGATACTGGTGGGAATTTTCGCGAATACTTTGCTTTCTAAAGTATCTAATAACAGAGGTCGATTTACATCGGGTCTGCGGTGTTTTCTTACTCTTAAAAATAGAATATCACCATTTGGGTTTTTAGTTTTAAAATACGACGAGTTGATTCTGTCTACATATTTATCGTTTACTACTCCTCTGGCCGATTCTAAACTGAGGCGGGAGAAACAGTTTTCAATGCCATAAACGAGTTTTAGATTTTCGCTGATTTGATAAATTTGGTCTAATCTATAATCGTCGCTACAAGTATCGGGAAAGGTAAGAAAGAGCATCATAGGCTCGTCGTTGCCAAAGCATCGTGCGAATTCTTTTTTGTCTTCTAACTGATGTGATGAGCCAGGGTACCAGTCTTCGGGATTGTTGGCTACTTCTATTTTAAGGGCTGGCAAACCTGCAAGCAATGTGATAGCGATAAGAACTACCAGTAGCCAAGGTTTTTGAGAAGCGTATTTTACGTATTTACTGTATAAATTCATGTAAGAGCTTTTTTCGGAGGTGGTAAATGTAGCAAATTGAAATCAAAAATGAGGCCCTATAAGCCATTTCTGTCCCCCTAAAGCAAATGCACGGATTATATGGCTTATTCTATTGCTATTTCATCAATGAAAATCCATGCTGGCTGACCTTCACCATTAAAGCCTTCTGGAATATTTAGGTGATGCGCTACCACTTTAAGGTACTTGCCTTTGGTTTTGGCGAAAGTTAAGCTAACACCTACCGTTTGTTTGGCCGATTTTTGAATGCTTTTTTCTGCGATTTTGGTGAAATTCACACCGTCTTCAGAAGTGTAAATTTCAAACTGTTGAGGATGGTGAATCCAGGCACTCACTTGGTTGTGAAAATTCATGTTCACTTTCATAACACTATCTTTTCCTAAGGTGATAGTGGCTATCATGTCTTGTCCTTCCCACGCAACCCATTCGCCATCGGCAAAAGCCGCCGAACCACTGATACCGTTTAATAATGCTGCTTTCCCGCTGCTGGCCTGATACTTAACGCTAGGCTCATTCTCTAATTTGATAGCCAAACCAACGCCTTTGTGTAAGGTGTATTCTTCTTCTAAAACATCTCCAGCCAATGTTTGGGCATTAAAAGCCAAGGCTTTAAATGTGCAAGAATTGCTAATGATTATTGGCTCTTTGTATTTTTTTGATAGCAGCGTTGGCGTGCTGCCATCGGTGGTATAAAAAATAGATAGCTCGGGTTTTGAAGTGCTCAGTTTCAATACAATTTGTGATGGCTGAGTGGTAGTAAGGTATTGAACTTTCACATCGTAAAATTTCTCTTCTTTGATGGCTTTCAACCCTTCTACCATAGCTTCAAATTCGGGTAAATTCTCTTTGTTGGCCGAGCCCCAAGTGGTAAAGCAATGTCCTATCATTAAAGGGTTTTTTAAAGCATAGCTGTATTTAATGAAATCTTTGGCCGCTGCAGCATCTTTCCATGAAGAAGGCAAAACCCTAAATCCTTTCTCTATAAATAGGTCGATAGAAGGATAGCTAGTTCTACTATTGTAGTGCCAATCGCAAATGACGATGTCTTTAGGAATCATGCTGAGCGCTTCGGCGGTACCTTCTGCCGATGCTTCCCAAATGCCATAATTTATAGTGGCTGCATCAATCAAGCGGTCGCCCCACATAAACATTTCTAGTTTTTTTTCTTTTACAAAATGGTCGTGAAATTCGTTGATGGCAATAGCAAAAAGTTTGGCTGAATTTTTTCCAAAGGTGTTTGGAGAATGACTGTCGCCAATTAAAAAAAGTTCATCCATACCTAAGTGAATACCATTAACACCAAAGGCATCGGTGATTTCATCTACCATAGGGAAAATTATTTCGTTCACTTTTGGATTGGTAAAATCCCATTCGCGGCAATACAAACTATCGTTTTTAGGGTTGAAACCGGGTGCTAAATCTAGTTCGGGATGTTTTCTTAAGAAAGCCCAAGTGTTTTCGGCCCACGATTGGTGGCCAATCATTTGAAACTGAGGGATGAGTCGGATATTGTACTTCTTACACAACTCGCCAAAACGCTGAGCACCAGCTAAAGTGATTGGTTCGTTGTTTTCTATCAATTCGGGATGCGATTTAAATTCGAAATTATAATCTACCTCAAGAAAAAGGGTGTTGATACCCATTTCTGCCAATTGCGGAAGTTGATGTGCTAAACCTTCTAGCTTTTTATCTGAGGTATAATCGATAACATGCAAAGCTTGCATTTTTGTTTGTTGTTGAGCAGAAAGAATAAAAGATTGTAATAGCAAAAAGCCAAAAATGAATTTACGCATAGAGTTGTGTTTGTTTGCTCAAATATACAATTCGTGGGGGAGCGGTGAAATAATTGATTTGGACAAATACCGGACAGTCTTCAAATTCTCAAAAAAATACTTAGTTTAGAGCATATTAAAACAACTACTATGAACTATCAATTCCACATCGAACACCTCTATATCATTCGTAAAAAATTATTGAATTATTTAGAAAGCACCAATTTGGAAAAGCAATTGATTGTTCCAAAAGGATGCAATAACAATATGTTGTGGCAAATCGGACACTGTGTGGTTTCGCAGCAACGCCTGATGTATTCTTTAAGTGGTTTGCCCATTACTGTATCAGATAGTTATTCTGCCAATTTCAAGATTGGCTCATCGCCTAAAGATTGGTTAGAAACGCCAGATATTGAAGAAGTAAAAACATCGTTAATAGAAACGGTAGATATTTTAAAGAGAGATTTCGAAAACGATTTGTTTAAGGAGTATAAAGCATACACCACTTCTGCCGGCATTACTTTAAATAATATTCATGAGGCTTGTGTGTACAGCAATTATCATGAAGGAATGCATGTGGGTAATTTGGAGGTATTTAAGAGGATTTTGTAATTCTTAAGATCAATTAATTTTGCAAAGCAACCTTTTTTTTATTAATGTAGTACTTTGAGCACAATTATTTAAAATTTAAAAATATGAAACTAAAAACTACAATTATTTTAAGCGCTATGATTTTGCCTGTGGCGTTAATTTTTATGGCGAATTCGGGCGGAGCAATTGCAGGTGTATCGGGTTCGGTGGGTGATGGAGGTGCTAAATGTACTGGGTGCCATAGCGATGCTACTGATGCCAATCCTTTTAAAACAACGCTAAGCATTACTGATGCGCAAATTATTAGCACCAATATTCCGCAAGAGGGATATGTGCCTTTGCAAACGTATCAAATTACAATTGGAAGTAACGGCGCAAATATGGCTGTAGTAGCTTCTAAATACGGCTTTCAATTGTCGGCAGAAAACTCCTTAGGAACAAAAAAAGGAACTTTTATTCCTGCTAGCGGCACCAAATTGGCAGGATCGAATATTACGCACAATGGTGCTTTTATTGGTGCAACACCACAATGGGTTTTCAATTGGACTGCCCCAGCTGCGAGCACTGGTAATGTAGTTTTTACAACAGCAATAATAGCAGCTAACGGCAGTGGAAGCAGCGGCGATAAAATTTTAACGGCAAACATTTCTATCGCCGAAAATATTTCAACATCAGTTCAAAATGTAGAGCTGGCCGATTTCTCTGTTTTTCCTAATCCTGTAAATGCCAATTTTGTGCTTAATTATTCTTTGCAAAATACCGATATGGTTGTTGTTTCTCTTTTTGATATGAATGGTAAAGAAATAACAAAATTGGTGAACGAAAATCAAGCCGCAGGTAATTATCATTTGATGTTGTCGCCAGAAGTTGAAGCAGGAACATACATCTTAAAAGTATCTGCGGGAGATAGATTGAGCCATCAAAAATTATTTATTAAGTAATCGATAATTATTTTCGTAAAATTCTAGCTTTAGGCAACTGTTTTTATATTGAAGTTGCACTCCATATAGAAACAACTTAAAGCTATTGTTATGAAAATACTATCGTTTTTATTTTATTGTTTGCCTCATCTTTTTTTGCACTAAATATTTTTTCTTTTTAGGGTGGGGCAAGCATTTTAATTTTAATTTAGTACCCTTAATAAATGCAATTATTTACCAATAGATTTTATATGATGAAAAATATTTTTTTAATGTTGAGTGTCTCTTTGTTTGTTTTCTCTTGCGGACCATCAGAAGAAGAAGTTCAGCAAAATGAAGTGAAGAAAGTGGAGGAAACACAAAAGTTAGATGCCGAGATTGAAAACGATATCAACGCCATGTTGGGTGAAGAGGCTAAACCAGATAGCACGAAAAAATAATTAATCTTTAAAATTGATGAATATGAAAAGTAAGTTTTTATACCTCATTGCGCTTGTTTCTGTAACACTTGCTGTATCGGTTAGTGCCTGTACTTCTAAACAAACTCCTGAAGCTACAACCAATAATGCTAACAATAACAATCTTAATTCTGATACTACCAACATTGCTTACACTAAAGACATTCAGCCAATTTTAACTACCAATTGTGTAGGTTCTGGTTGCCATAACGCTGCAGCAGCTGGTGGTATTGGTGATTTCACTAGTTATACCGATGTGAAGACAAAAGTCGACAATGGAGAGTTTGCCAAACGCGTTTTCGATGGTATTCCTTCGATTATGCCACCAAGTGGTTTTGCCAATGCGGCCGATAGAAACAAATTAAAAGGCTGGGTAGATGCCGGCGCTAAAAACAATTAATTCATTTAATAATTAACACCATGAAAAAACTAATTCTTATTCTTTGCGCTTTATCAGCAGTGCAAGTTAATGCTCAATTGTATGTGAGTTCAGCAAGTAAAGTATCTTTTTTTTCAAGTACGCCGGTAGAAGATATTTCTGCTGTAAATACCACCTCCAAAAGTGTGATTAACGATGCCAACGATACCATTGTGGTGCGCATAAAAATCATCAATTTCAAATTTCCAAAACCATTGATGGAAGAGCATTTCAACGAAAAATATTTAGAGAGCGCTATGTATCCCGATGCTACTTTTAAAGGAAAAATTATGGGTGCTTTCGATTTAACTAAAAACGGCATATACAATGTAACAGCCAAAGGTAAACTGTTGATTCACGGCGTAGAGCAAGAGAGAACATTGGTTGGTGCACTTACTGTGAAAGATGGCACCATTACTTTAGATAGTAAATTCAAAGTGAAATTGGTAGATCATAAAATAGAAGTGCCATCTGTGGTGACTTCAAAAATTGCCGAGGCTATTGATGTGCAGCTTAATATTACTTACAAAGCCTACGTTAAATCGAAATAATTCAATCATGAGAAAGTCTTTATTTTTTTTATCAATATTGTTGAGCGTGTATAACCTACACGCTCAAGATAATTTAATGGATGTGCTAGCAGAAGATGAGCCTGTAGAAAACAGAAAGTTATTTGCCACTTTTAAATCTACCTATCTCATTAACGCACAAACCAACGAAAGTGTAAAAGCCAAAACATTGGATTTTAGAATTACGCACCGTTTTGGTGATGTTGCTGGTAGCAATGGCGGCGCTCATTCTTTGTATGGTTTCGATAACGCGAATAACATTCGTTTTTCTTTCGATTACGGAGTTACAGATAGATTGCAATTGGGCTTTGGCAGAAGTAAATTGCAAGAGTTGTTAGATGGTTCTATCAAATATAAAATTTGGGAACAACGCGAAAAAGGTCTTCCTTTTTCTGTTGGAACTTATGCCAATGTTGCCTTAACTCCGCAAAAAGATTTTAATAGTAAGTACACTGCTTTCTCAGATAGATTGTCGTACTCTTATCAATTGATTTTAACTAGCAAGGTAAATGAGCGCTTTTCTGTTGGTTTGTTGCCCACTTACTTACACAGAAATTTAGTGCAAGCGGGGGTGAATTCTGCCAATGGTGCTGCTGAAACCAACGGTATGTTTGCTTTGGCGGCAATGGGTAGATTGAAAGTAACACATTCGTTGGCTGTAATTGCCGAATATTTTCAGGTGTTTTCAAACTATAGAATGAAGAATACAACTAATCCATATTATATGCCTTTGGGTGTGGGTATTGAAATTGAAACAGGCGGTCACGTTTTTCAAATTAATTTAACGAATACAGCTGGCATAGTTAACAATGATTTTTTGTTGAACTCGGGTGATTCGTGGTTGAAAGGTCAGTACAAATTAGGCTTCACCATTTCTCGTGTATTTGGAAATGTTCGATAGTTGTTTTTCTTATTTCCTAAAAAACTGCACAGCAATGTGCAGTTTTTTTTTGCTCTGCTGGCAACCCTTTTTGTAGTGAAGTTGTAATGTAGATACTTAATCTATGAATTCAATTATTTATGAATAATATTACCAAGAGAGAAATTGGGTATAATCTCATTATTAAACGTTTTTTATTTATCCTGTTTTTTTGTTTTGCAAGCAATGTATTTGCTCAGCAAAACTTACAACTTTTAGGCTCTACAGTATGAAAAATATTTTTATTCCGCTTGTTATGCTGCTTTTTACTGCAAGTATTTCAAATGCGCAGATAATCTATGCAACAGGCACATACACTGGCAATGGCACTAGTTTAAATGTAATAGATGTAGGTTTTCAGCCCAATGTTGTGTTGGTGAAATCAGCCAGTACGCAAGATGGTTGGTGCGCCACATCTACCATGAGTGCTGGTAAAGCAAAAAGTTTAAATGGAAATGCTGCTTTGCAATCGGGCATATTATCTTCTATAAATACTACGGGGTTTACAGTGGCTTCCAACACTCAATCAAATTCATTCGGCACTGTTTATCATTTTGTGTGTTTTGCTGCTGGCGCGCGCTTAAAAGTAGGAACTTATACAGGTAACGAAGGGTCAACGAAGTCGGTAATCAATTTAGGCTTTAAGCCCGAAATGGTTTGGGTTTTAGGTGATGCAGGTAATAGCGGCGATTTTGCATTGTTGGGTATGCAAAGTAATTCAGAAACTGGGGTGAGGTTTAGTAACGGACAGTTCGTGGGTTTGTTGGGTATTAATTCTTATGATACCGATGGATTTACTGTAGGTAGTTTTTACAATACCACAGGCCAAACCTATCATTTTGTTGCCTTCGACGAAGATGGTATTAATTTTAAGCAAGCTACTTATACTGGCACATCGGTAGACAATACCAATATTGCGTCGGTAGGCTTTACCCCTGAATTGTTGTTGGTAGAAAACCCTGCGAACTTAGGCGGACCATTTCTTAAAACTACCAACACAACTAGCGAAAACTCTTTGCCTTTTGCCATTAGTGGTTTAACATCGGGTTTAATTAAATCGTTTATCAACAACGGATTTCAGTTGGGGAGTTCCTTTGCTATTAATTTCAACCCTATTGTTTATTCGTATGCCGCTTTTACTGGTGGCAGTTTATTGCCAGTGCAGTTTTTAGGTTTTGATGTGCAGCAAATTGATGCAAGTAATGCAAGCATTAGTTGGTCAACAGCCTCTGAAATTAATGCAAGTTATTTTAGTGTCCTTAAATCGACCGATGGAATAGATTTTAATGAGATAGGTTCTATGGGGGCGAATGGCAATTCAAATGAAATAAATAACTACAATTTTGTAGATGATGATTTGCCCCAAAATGGCGATGTTTATTATCAATTGAAAGAGTTCGATTTTGATGGCTCCTTTCAAAAAACAAACGTTGTTGTTTTGCATTTATCTGCAGGCGAAAAAGAAGACAAGCTTTTTCCTGTGCCAACTAATGACTTGCTTACACTTACTTTTTTAAGTGATAAAGAAGAGGTGCTGCAATATAAGATTGTTGATGATCTTGGCAAAACTGTAATGCTTGATTCTATCCCTACAGTGAAAGGAGAAAATGTTAAAACCATTAGTGTGTTGAGGCTTTTAGATGGCGTGTATTATTTGCAGTTGTCAAATTCTAAAGAGATAATTTCTTCAGCTAAATTTGTTGTTCACTAGAAATTTATTGAATCGGGCAACCCTTTTTTTAATGCAGTAGTACTTCTTATATAACCCAAAATGTAGAAATTATGGAAAATATAAAAGCAATTAAAGAAGTAGCATTGGTGTCTACAGTTTTATTATTAATCATGATGGAAGTAGTGTATTGGTCAATGTTTTTTTAATAGATAGAAGTCCCCCTCCCCTAAACCTCCTCCAGTCCCATAGCCGTCAACTTAAGTAAGATTTCATAATGTTCATAGGGGTTTTGTGATGTTTCTTAAATTCTTTTATACAGGTATTTCGAAAAACAGCATCTATTTTCTT
>Ga0208960_1000089_pt1 | contig 46616 bp, 52 predicted proteins | sample GreLakmeON33MSRF_FD_187703 | JGI IMG/M metagenome (GOLD analysis project Ga0208960, IMG submission 187703) | Freshwater lentic microbial communities from great Laurentian Lakes, MI, USA - Great Lakes metaG ON33MSRF (SPAdes) | ecosystem: Environmental > Aquatic > Freshwater > Lake | place: Great... | reverse complement strand
CATGAGCCACGGGAGCGGAGTGTCCCCGTCGGGAAGACGAAACGACGCCATGGCCATCAGGGCAGCGCCCTGGTTGCCTCGCGCTTCCGATTCGCGACCGACGGGGACACTGCGCGCCCGGGGCGTCCAGGCAGATCCCAAGACCCACCGGCGCGAGCCCCTCAGTACCGAACAGCCACCAGTGTGAGCCCATGCGGCGGCGCCGTGATGCCGGCATCGCTCCGCGGCGCACCTTCGAGCAGCGCCCGGAACGAATCCGTATCGCGCCGCCCGCGCCCGCACTCGAGCATGGTGCCGACCAGGACGCGCACCATATGACGCAGGAAGGCGTTTGCCTCGAGCCGCAGCACCCACTCGTCGCCATCGTCGCGCCACGCGCACTCGATCATGGTGCGGTGGAAGAACGTGTGGTTGGTCTCAGTGGGCGTGAACGCCCGGAAGTCGTGCTGCCCCACAGCCATCGCTGCGCATGCATCGAGGGCGGCTCTGTCGAGCGGCCTGCCGAGATGACGAAGGGTGCGGTGGCGGCGAAGCGGTGAGGGCGGTCCCACCAGCAGGCGATAGTCGTACACACGTGACGTCGCGTCTCCGCGCGCGTCGAAACCATCGGGCATCACCGTCACATTCCGTACCGCCACGTCCTGGGGCAACAACCCCGCGAGCGATCGGCGAAGGCGCACCGGCTCGGCCTCGGAAAGGCCATCCGGCACCACGATGCTCGCGACCTGGCCGCTGGCATGAACGCCGGAGTCGGTGCGGCCCGCCACACGAATGGCCGGCCGCGACCTGAAAACGACGTCGAGGGCATCCCTGAGGACACCCTCGACAGTTCTCTCGCCAGGCTGCTCGGCCCAGCCCAGAAACGCCGCGCCGTCGTACTCGATGTCGAGACGGAGCGCGGTCACCGCACGCGGGCTACTTGGAGTTCGTCGGCGTCAGGCCGAACGCGGTCACCTTAAAGGGGTGCACCGCGTACAGCGTGCTCGGCGACTGGTACAGCTGCACCAGGGCCCACTGGTTCTGGGCGTTGAAGGTGAGGTACGAGTTGTTTTTCTGGGTGATGACCGACCACGTGTAGGCGTTGGTGCCGCCAACCTTGCGCTCGGTCACCTTGATGCCGCCCGTGGTGGCCTGCTGCAGATACACGGTGCCGAACTTGTTGTTCGAACCCGTGCCGCGCTGTGCCTGCAGGGTGAGCATGTAGCCACCGTTGGTCTGCTTAGCCAGGGTGTACTTGTTTGAGGTGGGGCCACACTGCTGGCCACTCGGGAACAGGTCGTTCACCACTGCGGTCGGCACGTTGCTGACGTTGTCGCAGAAGTTCTGGCCCGCATCCACCACGGTCCACTGCGAGGTGCTGCCGTACAGCAGCACCCACTGCGTGGAGATCTGGTTCTTGTACGCGGCAAGCGGCAGGATCTGCGCACGGGCGTACGACGTGTTGACCGACGACACGGCGATGTTGCCCACCGAGTACTCGGAGTTCGTGTAGCCCTGCGTCTGCGTGGTCCACGCGTTGGTGGCGGCCACGATGCCGTTGATCTCGGTCTGCGTGGCAGCCTGAGTTGCCATGGCCGGCGATGCGACAGCAGCGATGCCACCAAGGCCGATGGCGACGGCGCCAAGACCAATGGTCACGCGGGTGCGGATGCTCATGCGGCAACTTCCGGGTTGGCTGCCGGCACGGGGCGCGACAGCTCGAGCAGCACCATCGGAGCGGCATCGCCCTGGCGCGGACCAAGCTTGATCACGCGTGTGTAGCCACCGGGAATGTCCTTGAATACAGGAGCGATCTCGTTGAACAGGCGGTACGTGATGGGCTTGTTGCGGAGCAGCGCGATGGCCTGACGGCGGGCGTGCAGCGTGCCCTGCTTGCCGAGGGTGATCGCACGCTCTGCCGTCTGGCGGGCCAGCTTGGCCTTGGCCGCGGTGGTCTGGATGCGCCCATGCTCAAGCAGCGCGATGGCCATGTTGGCCGCCATCGCCGAGCGATGTGCGCTGTCACGATTAAGCTTGGGTCCGCTCTTGCGGTGTCGCATCTGTGTCTCCGGTTACTGGTTGGTGCGGTCAGTCGTCGCGAAGTGCGAGACCGTGGCGGGCAAGGTTCTCCTTGACCTCCTCGACGCTCTTCTTGCCGAAGTTCGGGATGGCCGCAAGGTCATCCTCGCTCTTCGAGATGAGGTCGCCGATTGTCTCAACGCCCACGCGCTTCAGGCAGTTGTACGAACGCACACCGAGCTCAAGCTCCTCGATGAGGATATTGGCCATCTCGCCGCCGGGCTGAGGAGCCTCGGGCTCCTCCTCCACGAGCATGCGGATGTCGTTCGGGTCAGCGAAGATCGACAGGCGCTCGATGAGGATGGCCGATGCCTGGGCGACGGCCGTGCGTGGGTCCACGCTGCCGTCGGTCTCCACCTCGAGGGTGAGCTTGTCGTAGTCGGTGCGCTGACCGACGCGGGCTGCGCCCACCTCGTACCGCACGCGGCGCACCGGCGAGAAGTTGGAATCAACCGGGATGACCCCGATCGTGGTGCCAGGACCCTTGTTCTGGTCGGCGGGCACATAGCCGCGGCCGCGGGCGATGGTGAGCACCATGCCCAGCGAAGCGGTGGCCTCCAGGTTGGCGATCTCGAGCTCGGGGTTCAAGATCTCAAGATCAGCGGGGCAGGTGATGTCACCGGCGGTGACCACACCCGGACCCTGGCGGTTGAGCTCGACCTCGATCTCATCGGCCTCACCGATAAGGCGGCACACCAGCCCGCGGAGGTTCAGGATGATGTCGGTGACGTCCTCACGCACGCCGGGGACCGTGGTGAACTCGTGCTGCACGCCATCGATCTTCACCGAGGTCACGGCCGCGCCCTCGAGCGACGACAGGAGTACGCGGCGGATCGAGTTGCCGAAAGTGTGACCGAAACCGCGGTCGAGCGGCTCCACTTCGATCTGGCCGAGTGTCTCGGACAGCGGCTCATACGCCATGCGCGGGGTCTGGATATCGAGCATTTGTGTGTACTGCTCCTCCCGGCACTCGGCCGGTCAGTGGATGAACGCGGATCCCGATTCGGCGGCCTCGGCCCGGGGTCCCCGCGTCAGGGGCCCCCGGCCATCGCGTGCCGGTTCGGGGTGATTCCTACTTCGAGTAAAGCTCCACGATGAGCTGCTCGCGCACCGGGGTATCGATCTCCGTACGATCAGGCGCCTTCAGCACCTTGCCGGACAGCGAGTCATGGTCGGCCTGCAGCCATGGGGTAACGGACGCACCGATCTCGGTGGCACCGCGGACTGTGGTCTCGGCCGGCGACGACGCCTTGATGGTGATGATGTCGTCGGGACGGCACTGATAGCTGGGGATGTCCACCCGGCGGCCATTCACCTGGAAGTGGCCGTGGCCCACCAGCTGACGCGCCTGACGGCGTGATGCCGCAAAGCCCAGTCGGGTCACCACGTTGTCGAGACGGAGCTCGAGCAGGCGCAGCAGATTCTCACCGGTCACGCCGGGCTGACGGCTGGCCTTCTCGTAGTAGCGGCGGAACTGCTTCTCGAGAATGCCGTAGTACCGGCGCGCGCGCTGCTTCTCGCGCAGCTGCATGAGGTACTCCGACTGGCGGATCCGACCACGGCCATTCTGGCCGGGCGGGTAGTTGCGGCGCTCAATGGCGCACTTCTCAGTGGAACAGCGGGCACCCTTGAGGAAGAGCTTCTCGCCCTCACGGCGGCACTGCTTGCACTGCGGGTCACGATCGCGGGCCACGTCGGCCTCCTAGACGCGGCGCCGCTTACGCGGGCGGCAACCATTGTGTGGAACAGGACTGACATCGGTGACCGAGGTCACCTCAAGGCCGGCCGCCTGCAGCGACCGGATGGCCGTCTCGCGGCCGGAACCGGGGCCCTTCACGAACACATCAACCTTCTGCAGACCGTGCTCCATGCCCTTGCGGGCTGCAGCGTCGGCGGTCACCTGGGCGGCGAAGGGCGTGCTCTTACGAGATCCCTTGAACCCGGCCGAACCGGCCGTTTCCCATGCGATGACGTTGCCGTGACGGTCAGTCAGGGTGACGATCGTGTTGTTGAACGAGGTCTTGATGTGCGCATGGCCGAGCGCAATGTTCTTGCGGGCCTTGCGACGAGTACGACCTCGAGTTGCCTTCTGGCGTGCCAATGGACTCCCTTAGCTCCTGCTAGGCCTTGCGCTGCTTGCCGACTGTGCGCTTCGGACCCTTGCGGGTACGGGCGTTGGTCTTGGTCCGCTGGCCATTGACCGGAAGACCGCGGCGATGGCGAAGCCCGCGGTAGCAGGCAATGTCCATGAGCCGCTTAATGTTGTTGGCGCGCTCGCGCCGAAGATCACCCTCAACGATGTAATCGCGCTCGATCACCTCGCGGAGCCGACCCACTTCTTCTTCAGTCAGGTCACGAACATAGGTGTTCGGACCGATCCCGACCTTGCCGAGGATCTCGTTGGCCGTGGTTCGGCCGATCCCATAGACGTAGGTAAGACCGATCTCCACCCGCTTCTCGCGAGGGACGTTGACTCCGGCGATTCGTGCCACTGATTACCCCTGGGTCTGCTTGTGACGAGGGTTGCTGCAGATCACGAGGATCTTGCCGTGCCGCTTAATGACGCGGCACTTCTCGCAGATCGGCTTCACGGACGGACGGACCTTCACTTGCGACTCCTCGCTGGGTGACCCGGCGATAGCACGTCAACGCCCATGAGGGCGGAGATCGTGGCGGCGCCACTGCGCGCGAGGTGACGAGGGACGAAAGCGGGCCGGATCGGGCACACGACAATCATCGCGTTGCGTTCCACGCGCGGCCGGGGAAGATAGCAGGAAGCGGACACCATCGGAACCGACCCGTCAGCCCGTGTGCCGGGTAAGGATGCGGGGGCCCGAGGCGGTGATGGCGACGGTGTGCTCGAAGTGCGCTGCCAGGCCCCCATCCTTCGTGGTAACAACCCAGCCGTCATGCCCAAGGATGACCTCGTGATCACCCTGGGTGACCATGGGTTCGATGGCGATGACCACGCCCTCCTCCAGCAGCACACCACTTCCGGGCTTGCCGAAATTGGGCACCTGTGGCTCCTCGTGCATCGAACGGCCCACGCCGTGCCCCACGAGAGTGCGTACCACCTGGAACCCCGCCCGCTCCACAACTTCCTGTACGGCCGCACCGATGTCACCCGTTCGGTTCCCCGGGCGGGCAGCCTGAATACCGGCGGCAAGTGAACGGCGGGTGGCATCCATCAGGCTGGTGGCCACGCCGCTCACCTCGCCCACCGGAATGGTGCGTGCAGAATCCGAGACCCATCCATCGAGGGTCACGCCGCAGTCGATCGAGACGATGTCGCCCTCCACCAGCGCCACCGGACCAGGGATGGCGTGGACCACCTCGGCATTGACCGACGGACAGATGCTGCCCGGGAACCCGTGGTAGCCCTTGAATGACGGCACGCCGCCTTTGGACAGGATGAACTCCTCGGCCATTGCGTCAAGGTCGGCGGTGGTCACACCTGGCAGAACCGCGGCCTCGAGTCTGTCGAGACATTCCGCCAGCACCGCTCCGCTCGCCGCCATGGCCTCGATCTCGACCGGCGTCTTGGGGATGGGCCCGCTCCTACGAGAGTGCTTCGACAACGCGCGCCTGAACCTCGTCCAGCGGAAGTGATCCGTCGATGTCGCGCAGCAGGCCGCGCGAGCGGTAGTAGCCGATCAGAGGCGCGGTCTGCGCCTCATACACGTCGAGTCGGTTCGCCACGGCCTCAACGCGGTCGTCATCGCGCTGGTACAGGTCGCAGGCCTCGCCGGTCACGCTGCATGCGGATCCGTCGTAGGGATTGGATGTCTCGTGGAACGAGCGCCCGCAACCCCTACAGATCCAGCGGCCGGCCAGACGGCGCAGCAACTCGTCGCGCGGCACCTCAAACGCAATGACGTTGTCGAGTGGGGCGCCCACCTCGGACAGCATGCCGTCAAGGGCCTCGGCCTGCGCGATGGTGCGCGGGAAGCCGTCGAGCATGAAGTCGTCAGCACGGCCGGAGAGTGCCTCACGGATCATCCCGATGACCACCGAATCGGGCACCAGATCACCGGCGTCCATAAACGTCTTGGCCTCGAGCCCCAGAGGCGTGCCCGCGGCCACGGCTGCCCGCAAAAGATCACCGGTGGAGAGGTGCAGCAGCCCGCGCTCCTTGAGGAACTCCGCCTGCGTCCCCTTGCCCGCACCGGGCGGACCAAAAAGTACGAGGCGCGCTATTGGAGGAACCCGTCGTATGAGCGCATCATCAGCTGTGCCTCCATCTGACGCATCGTGTCGAGAGCGACTCCCACCACAATCAGCATGGACGTCCCGCCGAAGAGCCCGAAGAACACATTCGACTCGGGCAGGTACCGGAAGATGATGTTCGGGAACTCGGCGATGAGCGCGAGATAGATGGCACCCGGGAGCGTAAGGCGTGTGACGACCCGGTCCAGAAAGACCGCGGTCGGACGCCCCGGACGCACGCCCGGGATGAAGCCCCCGTACTTCTTCAGATTGTCTGCCTGCTCGGTCGGGTTGAACTGCACCGCCGTGTAGAAGTACGTAAAGAGGACGATCAGCAGACCCTCAAACAGGATGAACCACCATGTGCCCGGCGACAGGAAGTCGGCCACGCTCTTGAAAAACGATCCACCGCCACCCAGCTCTGCGAGCGTGGGCGGGAGAATCGTCACCGAGGCGGCGAAGATCACGGGGATCACGCCGGCCATGTTCACCCGAATGGGCATGTAAGTGGTGCCGCCCGACGTCATGCGACGGCCCACCTGGCGCTTGGCGTACTGGATGGGGATGCGGCGCACGCCCTCGTTCACGAAGACGACACCGACGACGATGCCCACCGCGATGACCGCGATGATGACGGCCGTGACGGGAGGAAGGCCAATCCAGCCGCGCAGCGCCGCGGGCAGGCTGGCCACGATTCCGCAGAAGATCAAGAGCGACATGCCGTTGCCGACCCCGCGCTGGGTAATGATCTCTCCCAGCCACATCACCATGGTGGTGCCCGCGGTCAGCGAGATGATGATGAGGAACGTGCGCGACCAGCCGACGTCGGGCAGTGCACCCTGCGAGCGGAAGTACAGGACGTACGCGAGCGACTGCATGATCGCCAGCGCCACTGTCAGGTAGCGGGTGTACTGGGTGATCTTGGCGTACCCGGCCTCGCCCTCCTTCTGGAGGCGCTCAAGCGATGGGATCACCACGGTCATGAGCTGCAAGATGATGCTCGCCGTGATGTACGGCATGATGCCCAGCGCGAACACGGCGAAGCGCGTGAGCGCGCCACCCGCGAACAGGTTCAGGAAGTTGAGGATGTTCGTGGTGCCCTTGCTCTCGAGTGCCGCCGCCAGACTTGAGGCGTCGACACCCGGAACGGGCACGTACGAACCAAAGCGGAACACCGCCAGAAGCGCTGCGGTGACCAGGAGCTTCTTCCGTAGCTCCGGAGACCGGAACGAATTGAGCATGGCGGTGAGCATGGGCGGTCGGGGCCTATGGCCTCGGCGAGCGTGCTGCGACCGACGGGTTCGTGACTACTCCGCGCCGACGAGCTCGACGCGGCCACCAGCCGCCTCGATCTTGGCGACCGCAGCAGGAGACGCCTGATCCACACGCACCGTAAGCGCGTGAGTGATCTCGCCGGTGGCCAGCAGCTTTACGGGCCATGCGCGGTTGTCGTTGTTCTTCACCAAACCGTGCTCGGCAAGCGACGAGGCATCCACCACATCGCCTGCGGCGAAGAACTTGGCGAGTGCGCCCACGTTGATCGGCACCGAATGGGTGCGGAACGGACCGAACGGCATCGACTTCTTGTGGTTCGGACCAGGCAGCTTGCCCTTCTGCATGTGCAGGGGAACGGTGCCGCCGCGGTAACCCGGGCGCGGGCCCGGACCGGAGCGGGAGCCAGCGCCCTTCATGCCGCGACCACACGTCTTCCCCTTGCCGGAGCCCGGTCCACGACCGACGCGCTTGCGACGGTGCCTGGCGCCCGGGTTGGGGCGCATGTTCTCAAGACGGATCTCTTCCGGATCCACGTTCTGCTCGTCAGCGGCCACCGTCGACCTCCTCCACCTTCACGAGGGACGCAACCTTGCGAAGTGCGCCCTGCAGGGACGGCGAGTCCTCGTGGACCGCCGTGGAACCAATTCGACCAAGACCCAGCGCACGAAGGGTGCCCCTGTGGCGCTGGGTGCTCCCAATCTTGGAGCGAACCTGGGTGATCTTCAGCGCGCTCATGCGGGAACCTCCTCAGCGGCCGGGGCCTCGTCTGCCGGGGCCTCCGCGACAGGGGCCTCAACTGCCGGGGCCTCGTCTACCGGGGCCTCGTCGACGATCGGCTTGTTCGAGCCGCCGGACACGCCGAGCACTTCAGCCACGGTCTTGCCGCGAAGAGCAGCGACCTCGGCCGGCGTGCGGAGCGACTTCAGACCGTTCACCGTGGCGGACACAAGGTTGACCGGGTTGGTCGTGCCCAGTGACTTGCTCAGGATGTCACGCACACCCGCGAGCTCGAGCACTGCGCGCACACCACCGCCGGCGATGACGCCGGTACCGGGTGCAGCAGGCTTCAGCAGCACGCGACCGGCGCCGTGGTGGCCAATGATCTCGTGCGGAATGGTCGCGCCGTACCGGGGCACGCGGAACATGTTCTTCTTGGCGTCGTCCACGGCCTTCTGAATTGCGAGCGGCACCTCGTTCGCCTTACCGTGCCCCACGCCAACTGCGTCCACCTCGTTGCCCACGACCACCAGGGCCGAGAACGAGAAGCGGCGACCGCCCTTGACGACCTTGGACACACGGTTCACCTGAACGACGCGCTCCTGGAGCTCGACCCCGTCCGTGCTGACCTTTTCGCGTCTGCGCTCTGCCATCTTCTTCCTCGTCCCTAGAACTCGAGCCCGGCTTCGCGGGCGCCGTCGGCAAGCGACTTGACCCGGCCGTGGTACAGGTATCCGCCGCGGTCGAAGACGACACGGCTTACGCCGGCCGTCTTTCCACGCTCGGCGATGAGCTTGCCAACCTCGCCAGCAGCCGGACCCTTTGCCAACCCCTTGAGGGCGGGCTCGTGGGAACCTGCTGCAGCCACGGTGTGGCCCTTGTCGTCGTCAATGAGCTGCGCGTAGATGCGCAGGTTCGACCGCGAGACGGACAGGCGCGGGCGCTCGGCGGTGCCGTGCACCTTGCCGCGAACGCGGCGGTGGCGCCGTGCGCGAGCGTCTCGTGTAGTGATCTGGCCCATTCCTCTCCCGTTCCCTATGCCCGCTTGCCGACCTTGCGGCGCACGATCTCATCTTCGTAACGAATGCCCTTACCCTTGTAGGGCTCCGGGGGTCGCACGCGACGAATCTCGGCGGCGGTCTGGCCGACACGCTGCTTATCGATGCCGCTCACCGTGATCTGGGTGGGGTCCGGCACCTCGAATGTGATGCCCTCAGGCGCCTCCATGAAGACCGGGTGCGAGAAACCCACGGCGATCTCGAGGTTCGTGCCCTTCATCTGGGCACGATAGCCCACACCAACGAGCTCAAGCTTACGCTCGAAGCCCTCGGTGACACCAGTCACCATGTTGGCGACGAGGGTGCGCGACAGGCCGTGGAGCGCACGATGCGGGCCACGGTCGGTCGGACGGGTCACCAGCAGTGACTCGTCCTCCTGGGCAATACGGATGGGTTCGACCACGGTGTGCTCGAGGGTCCCCTTCGGGCCCTTCACAGTCACCTTCTGGCCGGCGATGTCCACCGTGACCCCGCTCGGGACGGGGATAGGTGCGCGTCCGATTCGACTCAACGCTGTTCCTCCCCTACCAGACCGTGCACAGGACTTCGCCGCCCACACCGCGGCGTCGGGCCTCATGGCCCGTGACGAGACCCTGAGAGGTCGAGATGATTGCGATTCCCATTCCACCAAGCACCTTGGGGAGGGAATCCTTATCGGCGTACACCCGGCGGCCTGGCTTCGACACGCGGGTGATACCGGTGATCACGCGACGACGGGCCTGGTCGTACTTGAGCTTCACGGTCAGGGTCGAACGAATGCCGTCGGTGCCGGACTCGTAACCCACGATGTAGCCCTGCTCCTCGAGCACACGGGCGATCTGGGTCTTGAGGTGGCTGCCGGGCATCTCAACCTGGTCGTGAAGCGCCATGTTGGCGTTACGGATGCGCGTAAGCATGTCTGCGATGGGATCGGTAAGCATAGTTTCTCTACCAGCTCGACTTGGTCATGCCCGGGATGTGCCCCATGTGGGCCTCATCGCGCAGGCAGATACGGCACAAGCCGAACTTGCGGAACACCGCGCGCGAGCGACCACACCGATGGCAGCGCGAGTAGGCCTGCGTCTGGTACTTGGTCGGCCGTGAGGCCTTCACTCGAAGGGATGTCTTCGCCACTGGTTCTGGTGCCTCTCGTATCTAGCGCTTGCGGCCGCGGCCGAACTTGCGCATCTTCTTGCGACGACGGGTAGCACGCTCTTCCGCGCTATAGCCCTCCGCCCGGAACGGCATGCCCAGGTGACCGAGCATTGCCCGGGCCTCTGCATCCGTCTCAGCCGACGTCGTGATGGTTACGTTCAACCCGCGAACTCGGTCGATCTTGTCGTAATCGATCTCCGGGAAGATCGTCTGCTCCCGGAGGCCGAGGTTGTAGTTGCCGCGCCCGTCGAAACCATCCGGGTTCAGGCCCCGGAAGTCGCGGATGCGCGGCAATGCGACCGCGGTGAGGCGGTCGAGGAACTCCCACATGCGTGCGCCGCGAAGGGTGACCTTCGCGCCGATCGGCATGCCTTCGCGCAGCTTGAACTGCGCGATCGAATTGCGGGCGCGGGTGATCGCGGGCTTCTGGCCGGCAATCTGACCCAGCTGCTCAACGGCTTCGTCGAGGAACTTCGAGTTGACCTTGGCGTCGCCAACACCCATGTTGAGCGTGATCTTCTCGATACGCGGGTGCTGCATGGACGACGAATACCCGAACTCCTCCTGGAGCTTGGGGCGCACCTCATCCTCAAACATCGCCTTAAGGCGCGCCGGCGGAATTTCGATGTCGGTATCGGTATCGGTGCTCACGAGTCCAGTGCCTTCCCGGTACGGGTGGACACGCGCACGCGCTTCCCGTCCTTCTCCTCGATACGAACCCGGCACGGCTTCTTGTCGGACGGGTCGATCGGCATGACGTTCGAAAGATGAATCGAGGCGGGCTTCTCAATGATTCCGCCTGGATCGTCCGGCGGGCGCGCCTTGGTGTGGCGCTTGATGATGTTGATGCCCTCCACGAGCACGCGCCCCTCCACGGGGTGCACCTCGAGGACGGTGCCGGTCTTGCCGCGGTCCTTGCCCGCAATACACATGACCTCATCGCCCTTCTTCACGCGCGCTGGCATTACAGCACCTCCGGGGCGAGCGAAACAATCTTCATGAACTGCTTCTCGCGGAGCTCTCGGGCCACCGGGCCGAAGATGCGCGTACCGCGAGGGTTCTGGGCATTGTCGATGATGACTGCCGCGTTCTCGTCAAAGGAGATGAACGTGCCGTCGCTCCGCGGGTGGGACTTCTTGGTGCGTACCACCACCGCCTTGACGACGTCGCCCTTCTTGACGGCGCCGTTCGGCGTCGCCTGCTTGACGGTCGCAACGATGGTGTCACCGACGTATGCGTAACGGCGGCGACTGCCGCCGAGCACGCGGATGCAGAGGATCTCTCGAGCCCCCGTGTTGTCTGCGACGCGAAGTCGTGATTCGTTCTGGATCATCCCAAGCTCCTAACGGGCCTTCTCGATGATCTCGACGAGGCGCCACCGCTTCTGCTTGGAAAGCGGACGGCTCTCGATCACGCGCACCACGTCACCGACGCCAGCCGTGTTCTCCTCGTCGTGCGCATGCAGCTTCGTCGACTGGCGAACGGTCTTGCCGTAAATGGGGTGGCGACGCGACGTGTCGATGCGCACCGTGATAGTGCGGTCACGCGAGTCACTTGTGACGATGCCCTGGCGCGTCTTGCGCCGGGATACCGATTCTTGGGGCGTCTCAGGCACGGGCGGCCTCCTCTGTCGCGAGCTCCCGCTCACGCGCGATCGTCAGAATCTGGGCGATCTCGCGCTTGCGCAAACCGATCTCGCTGGTGCGCTCGAGCGACCCGGTGGGCAACTCGAAACGCAGGTTGAAGAGTGCCTGTCGGGACTCCTCGAGCTTGAGCACAAGCTGGTCTTCGGTGAGCTCGCGCAGTTCACTGGCTTTCTGTGCGGGCATATCTATGCGTCCTCACGGATGACGAACTTGCAGCGGACGGGCAGCTTCATGGCCGCAAGGCGCATGGCCTCGCGGGCAGTTGCCTCGTCCACGCCGGACAACTCGAACATGACCTTGCCCGGCTTGACCACCGCAACCCAGCCCTCCGGCGAACCCTTGCCGGAACCCATGCGGGTTTCAGCAGGCTTCTTGGTGACTGGGAGGTGCGGAAAGAGGTTGATCCAGACCTTGCCCTGACGCTTGATGTAGCGAGTCATCGCCACACGCGCGGCTTCGATCTGACGGTTGGTCACCCAGGCAGCCTCAAGCGACTTCAAGCCGTACTGGCCGAAGTGGACCTGCTGGTTACCCTTGGCAAGCCCCTGACGACGACCGCGGTGGGCCTTCCGGAACTTGGTGCGCTTTGGCATCAGCATGGCGTCACCTCGCTCCCTGCGCCGGTGGGCCGTCCTGGCGCGGGGCGCCGCCCTGGCCGCCACGGCCACCCTGGCCGCCGCGACCGCGACCGCCACCAGGACCGCCGCCAGCACCACCGGCACCGCCGGGACCACCTGCGCCGCCGCCGCGGTTATCGCGACGGGGGCGGCGCGGAGGCATGGGAGCCTCGGCGTCGATGCTGCGACCGCGGGCGTCCACGACGCCCTCGGGCAGGACCTCACCCTTGTTGATCCACACCTTCACGCCGATACGGCCGAAGGTCGTCTTCGCCTCGGAAAAGCCGTAATCGATGTCCGCGCGCAACGTGTGGAGTGGCACACGGCCCTCCGAGTAGTGCTCGATGCGCGACATCTCAGAACCGCCGAGGCGGCCACCGCACTGGATCTTCGCGCCCTGGGCACCCGACCGCATGGCGGAGGTGAGGGCACGCTTCATGGCGCGACGGAACGAAACGCGGTTCTCGAGCTGCTCGGCGATCGACTGGGCAACCAGCGTGGCATCGAGCTCGGGGCGCTTGATCTCGTTGATGTTGATCTGGATCTGCTTGCTGGTGATCGCGTTCAGTTCGCGGCGAAGCGCGTCCACCTCGGAGCCGCTCTTGCCGATGACGATGCCCGGACGGGCCGTGAAGATGTCAACGGTCAGCTTGGTGGCGTCCTTGCGAAGCTGGATGTCGGCCAGGCCGGCGTGGCTCAGCTTGCGCGTGATGTGCGCGCGAACCGCACGGTCCTCGTCGAGGTACGCCGCGTAGTCACGCTCGGTGTACCAATTGCTCTTCCAGCCCTGGAGGATGCCCAGGCGGAATCCGGTGGGGTGAACCTTCTGACCCATCAGGCGTCCTCTGCGGGCCCAAGCCCGATTGTGATGTGGCAGGTGCGCTTATTGATCTTCCCGGCACGGCCCATGGCGCGCGGCTGAAACCGCTTCATGGTCGGGCCCTCATCAACGGTCGCGCGGGTGACGAACAGATCGCGCACGTTCATACCGGCGTTGTGATCTGCGTTGGCCATGGCCGACTCGAGCACCTTGCGCACCGGCACAGCGGCGTCGCGGGTGGCGAAGGCGAGAATGGCCTGAGCATTGGGGACTGACTCGCCGCGGATCAGGTCCGCGATGAGGCGCGCCTTTCGGGCGGAGACACGCACGAACTTCGCGGTGGCCTCCGGGCGGGCGGGCGTGCGGGTACGGCCGTCGTCGGAACGGACAGGAGTGGCCGCGACCGCGGCCTCCGGGGCCTCGACGTCGGTGGTCTCTGTGGTGGTCTCGGTGGTCGCCACGTCAGCGCCTCGTCGTGGTGCGGTCGTTGCCGTGGCCCTTGTATGTCCGCGTGGGGGCGAACTCGCCGAGCTTGTGACCCACGAGACTCTCCGACACGAACACGGGCACGTGCTTACGGCCATCGTGGACGGCGATGGTGTGCCCCACCATCTCGGGGAAGATCGTGGACGACCGCGACCAGGTGCGAAGCATGCGCTTCTCTCCGGCGGCGTTCATGTCCTCGATCCTCTTCAGGAGCTTGGGGTCCACGAAGGGACCCTTCTTCAGGCTTCGGCTCATCGGCCTTCCGTGTGCTTGCCGCGCTTGCGCCCGCGGACGATCATCTTCTGGCTTGCCTTCTTCTTGTCACGCGTACGGTGACCGTTGGTTGGCTTGCCCCAGGGGGTCACCGGGTGGCGACCTGAGTTGCTCTTGCCCTCACCACCACCATGCGGGTGGTCGACCGGGTTCATTGCGGAACCACGGACAGTCGGGCGGACGCCGCGCCAGCGGCTGCGACCGGCCTTGCCGCCCACTTCATTCGCGTGGGACGGATTGCCGATCTGGCCGATTGTTGCACGGCAGTCGATGTGCACCATGCGCATCTCAGAACTCGGCAGGCGCAGGGTGGCGTAATCGCCCTCCTTCGCCATGAGCTGAGCACCGGTGCCGGCGGAGCGGCACAACTGGCCGCCACGGCCGATCTGGAGCTCGACGTTGTGCACGATCGTACCGGTGGGGATCTCACGAAGCGCCAACGCGTTGCCGGGGCGGATGTCCGCACCGGGACCGCTGGTCACGGTGTCACCCACTTCGAGGCGAAGCGGCGCGATGATGTAGCGCTTCTCGCCGTCGGCGTAGTGCAGCAGTGCGATGCGGGCGGTGCGGTTCGGGTCGTACTCAATGGCAGCGACCTTGGCCGGAATGCCGTCCTTCGTGCGCTTGAAGTCGATGATGCGGTAACGGCGCTTGTGACCGCCACCGATGTGACGGGTCGTGATACGGCCGTTGTTGTTACGGCCACCGGTCTTTTTGACCTTGCCCAGAAGCGACTTCTCGGGCGTGCTCTTGGTGACCTCCTCGAAGTCCGAACTCGCCACAAAGCGGCGGCCCGGCGAGGTGGGCTTATGCTTACGAATACCCATCAGGCCCCCTCGAAGATATCGATGCTGTCGCCGGGCTGGAGCTCGACGATTGCCTTCTTCCAGCCGGGCCGCGTGCCGGCGCTGCGGCCGCGGCGCTTCGGCTTGGCCTTCACCGCGATGGTGCGCACGTCAGTCACCGTGACGTCGAAAAGCTCCTCGACAGCCTGGCGGATCTCAATCTTGTGCGCATCCTCGAGCACGCGGAATGTGTACTGGTTGTGCGCCTGAACGAGCATGTAGCTCTTCTCAGACACAACCGGGCGCACGATGGCCCGGCGGACGTCATCGCGAAGCTGCTCGCTCATGCGTCATCTCCCTCGGCTGACGGAGCGGCGGCCCCGTTCCAGCGGTCCCACACGCCGCGCTCAACGATCACGCAGCGGCCGGCCATGATGTCGACGGTCTCGATGTCGCGCGCCTCGAGCACCCGAACGTCGCGCATATTGCGAAACGACAGGGCCTCGATGCTGGCCGACTCGCTGACCACGACGAGCAGCGGGCGTGCGGTGATCTCGTCTGGTGTCTTGGACAGATAATCGGCAGCGCGCTTGGTGGACGGTGCGTCCCAGCCCGTGGGCTCCATGACGGCAATCGTCCCGCGCTCCACATGGGCGCGCAGCGCCGAGCGGAATGCCTGCAGGTGGGCCTTACGGTTGACCTTGCCGCCGTAGCTGCGCGGGTGCGGGCCGAACGTGATTCCACCACCGGTCCAGATGGGAGAACGGTTCGAGCCGGCACGGGCACGGCCGGTGCCCTTCTGGCGCCACGGCTTTGCGCCACCGCCGCTCACGTCGGAGCGGGTCTTGGTGCTGTGGGTACCGGCGCGACGCCACGCCATCTCAGCCGTCACGGCCTCATGAATGAGGTGCGGCTTGATGGCCTGCGTGGCAATGACATCGCCCACGTCGGCGCTGCCGGCTGCCTTGCCGGTTGTGGAAAGGAGGTGTGCTGCCATCAGTCGGGCCTCACCCACACGATGGAGCCGACCGCACCCGGGACGGCACCCTTGATCAGAAGAAGGTTGCGCTGCACGTCACGGTCGACGATCTGCAGGCCGCGCTGTGTCACCTGGCGGGCGCCCATGTGACCAGCCATACGGATGCCCTTGAAGACGCGCGCCGGATAGGCGGCGGCTCCGATCGAACCGGGCCCACGCACATTGTGGGAGCCGTGGCTCTTGGGTCCGCTCTTGAAGTTGTGGCGCTTGATCGTTCCGGCGTAGCCCTTGCCCTTGGAGGTCCCCGTCACCTTGACGTACGAACCGGGCACGAACGACTCCACAGTCACCATCTCGCCCTCGGCGAGCTCCACGGCTCCGACCTCGTCGGTCGAGAACTCGTGAAGGTGGCGCATCAGTGGCGAGCCAGCCTTCTTGAGGTGCCCCTGCTCGGGCTTGTTGATGTGCTTGGGCTTCGCGGCCCCGAAGCCGAGCTGCACGGCGGAATACCCGTCGCGCTCCTCGGTCTTCACCTGCACGACCGGGCACGGACCCGCCTCGATAACGGTGAGCGGAATCCGCGCGCCGTCCTCGGCGAAGATCTGTGTCATGCCCACTTTGCGTCCGATGATCGCGGCCATCGTCAGACCTTGATCTCAATATCGACGCCAGCCGGGAGGTCGAGACGCATGAGCGAGTCGACCGTCTTCGGCGTGGGCGAGAAAATGTCGATGAGACGCTTGTGCGTCCGCACCTCGAAGTGCTCCCGCGAGTCCTTGTCCTTGAACGGACCCTTGATGACGCAGTAGCGGTGGCACTCGGTGGGGAGCGGCACGGGACCGGAAATGGTCGCGCCACTTCGCTGTGCCGTCTCCACGATGGAGGCGGCGCTCTTGTCGATCAGCTCGTGATCGTAGGCCTTGAGCCTGATTCGGATCTTGTTCTGAGTAATCAAGGTTCTGTCTTCTCGTCGTCTCTCGTCCCCGGGGAAAGCGAGGGCCCCGCCCCCCTGAAAGGGGTGACGGGGCCCGTACTCCGCGTACCTCTAGGCCAGAATCGTCTCTACGACGCCGGCACCCACGGTACGACCACCCTCACGGATGGCGAACCGCAGACCGTCTTCCATGGCAATCGGCACGATGAGCTCAACCTCGAGCACCGCGTTGTCGCCCGGCATGATCATCTCAGCGCCATCAAGGAGCTGGATGACGCCGGTGACGTCGGTGGTGCGGAAGTAGAACTGCGGCCGGTAGCCATTCACAAACGGCGTGTGGCGTCCGCCCTCATCCTTGGAGAGCACGTACACCTGCGCCTTGAACTTCGTGTGCGGCGTAATGCTGCCGGGCTTGGCCAGCACCTGACCGCGGGCGATGTCCTCGCGCTTCACACCACGCAGGAGCGCGCCGATGTTGTCGCCGGCCTGCCCCTGGTCAAGAAGCTTGCGGAACATCTCAACACCCGTGACGACGGTCTTCTCGACCTGCGGCATCATGCCGACGATCTCGACTTCCTCGTTCACGTTGATGATGCCGCGCTCGACGCGACCGGTGGCGACAGTGCCGCGACCGGTGATGGTGAAGACGTCCTCAATCGGCATCAGGAAGGGCTTGTCGACGTCGCGCTCTGGCATCGGGATGTAGTCATCCACAGCCTGCATGAGGGCGAGAACGCCCTCCTGCGCAGCGGCATCGCCGTTGAGGGCGTTCAGTGCCGACACCTGAATCACCGGGATGTCATCACCCGGGAAGTCGTAGGCCGACAGCAGCTCGCGAACCTCAAGCTCAACGAGCTCGAGCAGTTCGGGGTCGTCCACCATGTCGGCCTTGTTCAGGGCCACCACGATGTACGGCACGCCGACCTGACGGGCCAGCAGGATGTGCTCACGGGTCTGGGGCATCGGACCATCTGCGGCCGACACCACCAGGATCGCGCCGTCCATCTGCGCGGCACCCGTGATCATGTTCTTGATGTAGTCGGCGTGACCCGGGCAGTCGACATGGGCGTAGTGACGGGCCTCCGTCTCGTACTCGACGTGCGACGTGGCGATAGTGATACCGCGCTCGCGCTCCTCGGGTGCCTTGTCGATCTCATCGAAGCTGCGCACCTCGCCGCCGTACTTCTCGGCAAGCGTCTTGGTGATGGCAGCCGTAAGGGTCGTCTTGCCGTGGTCAACATGACCGATTGTGCCCACGTTGATGTGGGGCTTCGAACGGTCGAACTTCTCCTTCGCCATCATCGCTCCTCATGCGCGTCCGAGCGGGCGTGCGACCATCGGGGTCGACACCCGCCGAGTGCTTCTCAACAAACAGGCCTAGCTCAATGATCGCGCGGCTGGTTCGCCGCGGGCTGAGTGGCCCTCGCTCCTCAAAGCCGGTGGAGAGTAGCACGACCCACCCGGCTCGCAAGCGCAACTTCGGTGGGGCTCCAAACGCCTACCATCGGGGAATGGGCGGACCCCTTGACTTCCTGCATGAACTGGGCAGAGAGGCGGCAGGCGAGGTGCGTGGCGATACGGCCACGCGCGAACTTTACGCCGTTGATGCCAGCCTGTACCGCCGAGTTCCGGTGGGTGCGCTGCGGGCAACGGGCGCAGCGGATATCGAGGCGGCAATCGCGGCATGCCGGGATCACTCCGTCGCACTCACCATGCGGGGTGCTGGCACCAGTCTGGCCGGGCAGGCCGTTGGCCGTGGCCTGGTGGTGGATACCTCGGCGATGCGGCGCGTTGAGATATATCCAGATACCCAGATCGCAGTGGTGGAGCCGGGAGTGGTGCTCGACGACCTCAACCGGGCGGCGGGCGTTCATGGCCTGATGTTCGGGCCGGATGTGGCCACGTCGAGTCGCGCGACTCTCGGCGGGATGATCGCCAACAACTCGGCCGGGGCCCGCTCCGTGGTGCACGGCCTGACGGCGGATTCGATTGAGGCGCTCGACGTGGTGCTGGCCGATGGAACGCGGGCCACGCTCACACGGGGAGGTGCGGTGCCCCCAGCACTCCAGGCGGTGCGCGATATCGCGACAACCGACGGCTTCCCTGCGCTGCGTCGCAGGGTGTCGGGCTACGCCCTCGATGCCATCGCGGGGGATGACCCCGACTGGCCGCGACTCATCGCGGGCAGCGAGGGGACCCTCGCCGTGGTCACCAGCGCGCGCCTGCGTCTGGTCAGGCCCCCGGACGAGCGGATTCTGGTGCTCATCCCCTACCCCGACGTCACGAGCGCGCTCGAGGCGGTCCCCGCACTGCTTGAAACCCACCCATCGGCCATCGAGCTGATGGATGCCGACCTGCTGGACCCCGCCAACCGCGCACCGGCCGAGCGCGCGCTGCTCGGCATCGTTGGTCGTGCACCGGCGATGCTCGTGGTGGAGCACTCCGGCGAGGTCGGCGAGGCCCTCGCTGCTGCACGGCGGCACGTCGGTGCCACGATCATCAGCGCCCCCTCCGACCAGGCGTCGATCTGGCGTATCCGGCGCACCAGCATCTCGCGGGCACTCCGGGTGGAGGGGGATGGCAAGCCCATTCCCTTCATTGAGGACCCTGCGGTGCCACCGCACGCCCTCGCGTCGTTCGCCGGTGAGGTGCGCCGGGTGCTGGCTGATGCCGGTATGGGAGATGCCATTTGGTACGGGCACGCGAGCGTGGGGTGCCTGCATATCCGCCCCATGGTCGATCTGCGCGCCCCAGGGGCGGTTACCCGCATGCGCGAGGTGGCCGAAGCCGTGGCCGACATCGTGGTGGCCCATGGCGGATCGCTGTCAGGTGAGCATGGTGATGGACGCCTGCGCGGCGAACTGCTGCCCCGCATGTACGCCCCCGACCTGATGGCGCGTTTCGAAGAGACCAAGCGCATCCTTGACCCGCAGGGCATCCTCAACCCCGGGGTCATCGTGCACCCCGAGCCACTCGACTCCGGGCTGCGCATCGCGGCATCACCTCCGCGTCACGACATCCCGACCGCGATCCCATTCGAACGGGAAGGTGGATTCCAGCGGGCCATCGAGGCATGCAACGGCAATGGCCAGTGCCGGCGCACCGACGAGGGGATGTGCCCCTCCTATCAGGCCCTGAATGACGAGCGGCACTCCACGCGGGGGCGCGCCGTACTGCTGCGGGCCGCCGTGGAGGGCCGTCTGCCGGGTGGTCTCGCCGACGACGGCCTGCACGAGGCGCTCAGCCTGTGTCTGTCGTGCAAGGCGTGTGCCACCGAATGTCCGGCTGCCGTTGACATGTCACGCCTCAAGGTCGAGGCGCTGGTCGCGAGGCACCAGGTGGTGCGGCCTGCGCTGCACGTGACTGCGGCCGCCTACGTGCACGATCTGCTGGCTGCCGGGTCGAAGGGGTCGGCGCTCGCCCGGCGGGTCACCCGCATTGCAGCGCGCCGCGTTGGGCGGCCGCTGCCCACCCCGGTACGCGAGTGGCGCCCTCCCGGTCCCACCGGCCGCGGACGGCCCGTTGACCTGCTGGCTGACACCTTCACCCGCTTTCTGCATCCCGAGGTGGGCGATGCCGCCATACGGGTGCTTGCCGGGGCCGGGGCACGAGTGGAGGTGCAGGTGGATGGCTGCTGTGGCCGCCCGGCGCTCTCACAAGGATTTCCCGACCTCGCCCGCAGGCAGGCCAGCGCGCTGCTGGACCGACTCTCTCCGCATGCCATGGCCGGACGGCCGCTGGTGGTGCTGGAGCCGTCATGCTGGTCGATGCTGCTCGATGACCTGCCTGCCCTGTTGCCGCATGACCCGCGCGCAAAGTGGGTGTCGGAGGTGGTGGTGTCGTTCGAACAGGCCGTCACGGACCTCGGCCTCCAGGTGCCCGCCTCAAATGCGACCGTGCACTGCCACTGCCACGCGCGTGCTCTGGGTGACACAGCGGCCGTCACGGCTCTGGGGCCGGATGCCACGGCCACCGATGCCGGGTGCTGTGGCATGGCCGGGGCATTTGGGTACCAGCATCCCGCTGAGTCGCGGCTGATTGGCGAACACCGTCTGGTACCCGCCGTGCGCGCCGCCACCGGCCCGATGGTGGCGGCGGGGACATCGTGCAGGCAGCAGATCGCCGACCTCACCGGAGTGGAGGCTCTTCACCCCGCCGTGTATCTCGACCGCCTGCAGAACCCGTAAAACGACGAAGGGCCCCGAGTGGGGCCCTTCGCAGATCATTCGTTGGCGTCACGCGCCGGCGGGCACACCTATGCGGTTGCGCCGACCTTGGCCTTGATCTCCTCCGAGATGGACTTGGGGACCTCGGCGTAGTGGTCAAACTGCATGCTGAACGTGGCGCGGCCCTGTGTGGCCGAGCGCACCGACGTGGCGTACCCGAACATCTCGGAGAGCGGCACGTGCGCCTGAATCGTTCCGGCGGTGCCCTTCTCCTCCATGCCATTGATGCGGCCGCGACGACCGTTGAGGTCGCCCACCACAGTGCCCATGAACTCGGTGGGGGTCACGACCTCCACCGCCATGAGCGGCTCGAGCAGGCACGGGCTGGCGCGTCTGGCGGCCTCACGTACGGCCATCGAGCCGGCAATCTTGAAGGCACCCTCATTCGAGTCCACGTCGTGGTACGAGCCGTCAATCAGCTGCACCCTGACGTCGACCATCGGGAAGCCGGCGACAATGCCGCCCTCCAGCGCCTCCTTGATGCCCTCGTCCACAGCCGGGACGAATTCCTTGGGAATGGAGCCACCCACGGTCTTGTTCTCGAACTCGTAGCCCTTGCCGGGCTCGTTCGGCTCCACCGAGATGTACACGTGGCCGTACTGGCCGCGACCACCCGACTGGCGGACGAAGCGACCCTCGATCTTCTCGACCCGCTTGCGGATGGTCTCGCGGTACGCCACCTGGGGGGCGCCCACGTTGGCATCCACGCTGAACTCGCGCATGAGGCGATCGACGATGATCTCAAGGTGCAGCTCACCCATTCCGGCGATGACCGTCTGACCGGTCTCCTCGTCGGTACGCACGCGGAAGGTCGGATCCTCGTCCTGGAGGCGCTGCAGTGCGGTTGAGAGCCTCTCCTGGTCGGCCTTCGTCTTGGGCTCGATGGCCAGACGGATGACCGGCTCGGGGAATGTCATCTCCTCAAGCACCACGGGGTGCGCCGGGTCGCAGAGCGTGTCACCGGTTGTGGTGGTCTTCAGGCCCACGGCAGCGACGATGTCGCCGGCCGTTGCCGTCTCGGCCTCCTCGCGGTGGTTCGCGTGCATCATCAGCAGACGGCCGATGCGCTCTTTGCGCTCGCCCTTGGTGGCGTTGATGATCCCGTCACCCGCATTGATGCTTCCGGAGTACACGCGCAGGAAGGTGAGACGACCCACGTACGGGTCGCTCATCACCTTGAACGCCAGCGCGGCGAATGGGGCGCCGGGGTCGGACGGGCGCTCAACCGCGTTGCCGTAGTCGTCAACACCCTCGGCGGGCGGTACGTCCAGCGGCGACGGCATGAAGTCCACAACCGCGTCGAGCAGCGGCTGCACACCCTTGTTCTTGAATGACGAGCCGCAGAGCACCGGAGTGATCGAGATCGCCAGCACGGCGGTACGGATGGCCTGCTTCACACGCGCGGCCGGGATCTCCCCGCCCTCGAGGTACAGCTCGGCCAGCTCATCATCGCTGTCAGACAGGGCCTCAATGAGTTCTATGCGGGCCAGCTCGGCCTCTTCGAGCATGTCAGCCGGAATCGGGCCCACCTCGACCTCGGTGCCGAGGTCGTCCTTGTACGTCGTGGCGTTCATCTCAATCAGGTCGACGATGCCGGCGAAGTCGCCCTCGGCACCGATCGGCAACTGGATCGGCACCGCGCGGGCGCCGAGACGATCAATCATGGTCTGCACGGCAGCAGCGAAGTCGGCACCGATGCGGTCCATCTTGTTGACGTACGCGATGCGCGGCACGTGATAGCGGTCGGCCTGACGCCACACGGTCTCCGACTGCGGCTCCACACCGGCCACCGAGTCGAACACCGCCACGGCGCCGTCGAGGACGCGCAGGGAGCGCTCGACCTCAACCGTGAAGTCCACGTGGCCGGGGGTGTCGATGATGTTGATGCGGTGGTCGCGCCAGAAGCAGGTGGTTGCAGCGGACGTGATCGTGATGCCACGCTCCTGCTCCTGCTCCATCCAGTCCATCGTGGCTGCGCCCTCGTGCACCTCACCAATCCGGTGCGTACGCCCGGTGTAGTAGAGGATGCGCTCGGTCGTGGTCGTCTTCCCGGCATCAATGTGCGCCATGATCCCGATATTCCGGGTGCGCTCGAGCGGGACGTTCTTCACCTCAGTCGACACTTCAAATCACCTGTCTGTCCGTGTGAGGTCGCGGGCGAGGTGATCGCCCGCGACCGTCGGGAATGCGAGTGGAAGTCAATGCCCGGACGGGCCGACTCCGGTCCTACCAGCGGTAGTGCGCGAAGGCCTTGTTGGCCTGGGCCATGCGGTACAGGTCGTCCTTGCGCTTGAACGCGCCGCCCTGCGAGCCGAGTGCATCGAGCAGCTCGTTGGCCAGACGCTCGCTCATCTCCTTCTCGCGACGCTCACGCGAGAAGCGGACGATCCAGCGGATGGCCAGTGCGCGGCCGCGACGGGCCGGGACCTCAATCGGCACCTGATACGTGGCGCCACCCACGCGGCGGCTCTTGACCTCGAGCACCGGCGTGACATTGCGGATGGCTTCTTCCATGACCTGCACCGGGTCGCGACCCGTGCGGTCGCGAATACGCTCAAGAGCGTCGTACACGGTGCGCTCGGAGACGGACTTCTTGCCGTCGCGGAGAACCTTGTTGATGATCTGCGTCACGATCACATTGTCGTAGACGGGGTCCGCGATGAGCGGACGGCGGGAAACTGCTGCGCGTCGAGGCATGGTCCTACTTCGGAGTCTTGGCGCCGTACTTCGAGCGCGCTTGCTTGCGGTCAGAGACACCGGCGGTGTCGAGGGCTGCACGGATGACCTTGTACCGGACACCCGGCAGGTCCTTCACGCGGCCACCACGCACGAGCACAACGGAGTGCTCCTGCAGATTGTGACCCTCGCCGGGGATATAGCTCGTGACTTCCATCCCGTTGGTGAGACGAACACGGGCCACCTTGCGCAGCGCCGAGTTCGGCTTCTTCGGGGTGGTCGTATAGACCCTGGTGCAGACCCCGCGCTTCTGCGGCGCGCCGCGGAGTGCGGGCGTCGAGGTCTTGGTCGCCTTGGGCTTACGGCCCTTGCGGACCATCTGGTTAATCGTAGGCACGAGCCTCTTCCGGATGAATGAGCGTGACGTATTCAGTCGCCCAGCCGTATCCCGTGCGTGTCCTGGATACCGGGATCGATCACCGGAAATCCTTCAACGCACGTTCGGCCGGACGGGTGCGGGACCGTATCACGGCGCCGATTGGCGGCCAACACCCCTCGGGTGCCCCAGTGCCAGTGCCGCCAGCACCAACGCGGCGAGCGCACACGCCCCCAGCGCAATCGATGCCGGAGTCAGGATGGGTCCCATCGTCGGGAAGAACGAGAAATCCGTTGCGCCGATGGCGATCGCCCACCCCACGACGACAGCCAAGATGCCTGTCAGCGCCAGCGTCGTTCGCTCTCCGATATCCATCCGACGCTCCGGCAGACGCGTGCGCCGCCCCTCACCGTATCCCCGCGCAGCCATGGCCTCGGCCACATCGAGCCCGCGTTCGAGCGCCGACCCCACTAACGGGAGGGCCAGCGGGGCGGCACGACGGGCCCGTGCCATGCGTGGGCCGGTGGTGAGCACGATGCCCCTGAGGCGGGCGGTCTCGGAGATCGCGCGTGCATCGCGGCGCAGCGTTGGCACCAGGCGAGCGGCAATGGCGGATACCAGCGCGGACCGCGGCGCAACCCGCCCCACACCGGCGAGCATGCGGTCGGGGTCGGCCCACGCGAAGAGCGCTGCGGCCAGCGCGACGGTCGCCAACACGCGCGCGGCGGCGGAAGCCCCGGCGCCCAGTTCCTCGGCGGTGATCTCGCCATTGAGCAGGGGGGGCATGGGGATGGTGAACAGCACGAGGTCGCCCTGCCCGCTGACCAGCGGTGTGAGGATGAGCACGCCGGCCGCCGACACCAACGCGCCGATCAGCACGAGATGACCCGGGTGCCCGGGTGCGGCGAGCAGAAACACCACGGCCCCTGCAGCCAGCGCAGCCAGCACGAGCGGCTGGTCGGAGGTGAATGCCAGGATGCCCGCCACCAGCACCAAGAGCACGATGGGCATCGGTGCCCGATCACCGCCCATTGGCCCCATCACTTCACCGGTTCGGTCGAGGCCAGCGTCAGGTCGGCGGTCATCTTCAGCGAGGCCGTGCCACCGATCTCCATCTCGATTGTCCAGCGTGCCGGGAGCGCGAGTGATGGTGCCATCCACTGGGTATCCGTGCGTTGCCCCGGAAACGTGCCAGTGATGTCCGCCGTCGTACGGATAACGAGCACCGGCACATCACGCTCCCCCACGCGCACGACATCACGCCGGAGCACGCGCACGCGGGCATCCACCGTGACCTGGCGAAGGCGATAGTGCTGCAGCCAGGCGTCGCCCACCGACACCCCGCGCGGGAGCACCAGCGGCGGCGGGCGCAGCGTGCTGTTGTCCTCGCGCCCCACGCCGGCAACCGTCACCGTGGTACTGCGCGCCACCTCGCGCGTCCCTTTGGGGCCCACCTCGAACCGCACACCCTCCACGTGCTCCTCGCTCAGCGCGAGGGTGCGCCAGTAACCATTTCCTGATGGCCGCACCACGAGCCGTGCATCGGCCGGGAGATCGCGGGTCAATTGGATCGGTCCGACCCCGACGGTCTCCGATCCCTTCACCCGGTAGGTCCATGCCCCCGCCCGCGGACCCGTGCTCGTGGTACTTCCGGGCGCGCCGTAGTCACGCAGCGCGGCCGCTGCCGAGACCCCGGTGCTCGACCCGGCGCTGACCCAGAACCAGATGCCCGCGCCGATGATGACAAGTAGCAGCACGACGGGAACGACGATGAGCGGACGGGTGAGCAATCGGGGCACCCGACGATGCTACGGCAGGCAGGGGCGACGAGCAGGAATACCGGAACGCATAACGACGCACGGCGGCGGAAACGAGGATTTCGCGCGAGCGTCTGTGGTGGCCATATCGTGGGCGCCCGATGCCGAAATCTGTGCGCCCTACCTCGTGCTCCTGCACGTCCTGCCGATCCCGCCGCGAGGGTGTGCGCGCGCATCGCGGACGCGCTGCCTGGCTCGGCCTTCTGGGCCTGCTGGTGGCCGCAGTACCGCTGGCTGCCGCACTGCCGGATGGCGGGCCATCCGGTGGCCCCGCGAGTCCGGTTGACGTGCAGGTGGCACCCGCTCCCCTGCTTGTGCCGCCCACGGTATTCATTACCGGCGAGCGCGCGGGCGAGGTAATCGACTGGCATGAGAGCGACCCCGGTGGATCGCCCAACAGCGGGAGCTTGTCCAACGGTATCCGCCTGCCCGTCTCAGGTACCGGCTACTACACATACGACCCACGCACCCAGCGTGAGCCCGGTGGACTGAAGACTCGCTGGGGGACGGCGCATCTGGTTCGCGAGATCATGGCGCTTGGCGAGTGGTGGGAGCGTGCGCATCCGAATGCCACAGCCATCGGCATCGGCGACCTCTCCCACCGGAATGGCGGAACCATCGACGGGCACTCATCGCACCAGAACGGGCTGGACGTGGATATCCGGCTGCCACGACGCGACGGTGCCCGCGGGCCGGCCACCCCTGGAAGCTACGACCGGTCGCTGACCCAGGGCATCGTTGATCACGTTGTGAGGCGTGGAGCATCGCTGGTGCTGATCGGACCATCACTCGACCTCACGGGTCCGTCGGGCGTCGTGGTGCGTTGGCCCAACCACGATGACCACCTGCACATCCGCTTTCCGGCCTGACCCGCAGGGCTAGGATCGGTGCCGATGCTCCAGGCCCCCCTTACCGCCAGCCTCTGGGACGAGACCTTTCCGGTCGTGAATGCGTTCGACGAACGCATCATGCAGACCGGGGTGGGCAGCGCGCAGATCACACTGCTGGCATTCCTCGTGACCTTTCTCACCGTGCGCACGATCACCCACCTCATCAAGGCGGGCAAGGGGCCATTTGGCAACGTGTCCGTGGGTGGCACCCACATTCATCACCTGGTGCCCGGAATCTTTCTGCTGCTCATCAGCGGCGCGCTGGGAATCTCTTGGAACCCCGACCTGCCCACGTCGCTCGCCTGGATCATCCCCACGCTCTTCGGTATCGGGGCTGCGCTCACCCTCGATGAGTTCGCGCTGTGGCTCACGCTCCGCGACGTCTACTGGGAGCGCGAGGGGCGCAGGTCAGTGGATGCCGTCGTGGTCGCCGGGTCGCTTCTGGCCCTTATCGCACTCGGGCTGCCGTTCTGGGCCGACGTCATCTCCAATGCCAGCAGCGTCGGGTCGTGGACCATCATCGGATTCCACACGCTGTCGTTCATCCTTGCCGTTGTCTGCTTCCTCAAGGGCAAATGGATCTTCGCAGCGCTCGGCATTCTGATGATGCCGTTCGCCATCATCGGAGCGATCAGGCTTGCGCGGCCCACGTCACATTGGGCCCGGCGCCTCTACGGGGTGCGGAAGACCACCGCGGCGGCTGCCCGCTACCCCCAGGACCGGCACGCCATGACCTGGCCGTGGCAGCGGCCGCACGCTCCCGACGGGAATGACCCCGTCGGGAGCGATACGACCGACTGACCGACTACTCGGAGTCGATCTCCCGAACTGGCTCGGGAGTGGGCTCCGGCTCAAACGAGTAGGTGCCGTCCGTGGAGCCGAGGCCCACGAGGTCGTCCACCTCTTCACCGCCGATCGTGAAGGGCTCGTCGAGATCGAACTCGAGCAGCGCCGGGGCACGGCGTACCGGCTCGATCTCCAAATTACGGTACCTGGGGAGGCCGGTGGCCGCCGGGATGAGCTTCCCGATGATCACGTTCTCCTTCAGGCCGCGCAGGCGGTCAATCTTGCCCTCCAGCGCGGCGTCGGTGAGCACCTTCGTGGTCTCCTGGAAGGAGGCCGCCGACAGGAACGATTCGGTGGCCAGCGACGCCTTGGTGATTCCGAGGATGAGCGGCACGTACATCGCCATGGCGGCGTCCAGCTGCATCTCAACCTCGGGCGTACTCATCTTCTTGGCCTTGGCCTTGCCCCTGCCCTTGCCCTTGCCGAGCTTCTCGGCTGCGGCAAACCGCACGCGCTGGTTCTCGCGGAAGAGCACCGGCTTGTCCACCAGCTGACCGGGCAGGAAGTTCGTGTCGCCCGGCTCCTCGATGCGCACCTTGCGGAGCATCTGACGGACGATTACCTCGACGTGCTTGTCGTTGATCTCCACTCCCTGCGAGCGGTAGACCTCCTGGACCTGCGCGACGAGGTAGGCCTCGGTCTTGGTGGCGCGGTCGCCCTGTCCCCAGCCAGCACCCGTGATGTGAACGCCCTCGCGGACGTGCATGCCCTCGAGGATGGGCGGAGCGGGACGGTCAACCGGCACGCGGATGTGCCGCACCTGCACGCCATCCTCGCCCAGCACCTCGACCTTGATGGTGCGCGACTTCGCGCCCTTGTCGGCGCGACCAGACGTGACCGATGCGACCGTGCCGGTGATGCCCAGATCGATGCCCGACTGGGCATCAAGGACGTCGCTCGGAAATGCCGAGCCGTCGGTCAGCAGATCGCCGGCCTCGACCCATGAGCCCTCCTCAAGGTCGCGCCTGATCTGCGTGCGCTTCTGAACGCTGTAGGCGACGGGCTCGCGGATGGGCTCCTTCTTGCGACCCACCTCAATGCTCACAGGCGGCTCGATGCTGATGATGGCCGCGCCGGGGCGCGTCTCGTCATCCTCAATGCGCAGCCAGCCGTCGTGCGCTGCCACATGGGCGAGCGCCTTGGGCCTGCGGGCCTCGAAGAGCTCCACGATTCGCGGCAGACCCTGTGTGATGTCCGCGCCGGCGACACCGCCGGTGTGGAACGTCCGCATGGTCAACTGCGTGCCGGGCTCGCCGATGGACTGTGCGGCGATGATGCCCACCGCGTCGCCCGGCTCACACATCTTGCCCGAGGCAAGGTTGCGGCCGTAGCAGCGTGTGCACACGCCAACGGCGCTGCGGCACTTAAGCGGAGAACGCACGGTGATCGATGAGTGCGGGTGGCGGGTGCCCAGATCGGTGAGCCGCTCCAGGAGCGTGCTCTCGATCTCGACGGAGCGATATGCCTCCACTGCGTCTTCGTCGTTCTCATTGGGCTCATCCGGACGGAGTTCGGCAACGATCTCGCCTGTGGACATATCCACGACCGGCCCGAGGACGACACGGCCCAGCAGCGACGGGTTGGTGCGTCCATCGTGCTGCAGCGTGGCCTCGATCCCCTCGGTGGTCCCGCAGTCGCGCTCGCGCACGATGACGTCCTGCGACACGTCCACAAGACGACGGGTGAGGTAGCCGGAGTCGGCCGTCTTCAGCGCGGTGTCGGCAAGACCCTTGCGGGCACCGTGGGTGGAGATGAAGTACTCGAGGACCGACAGGCCCTCCATGAAGTTGCTCTTGATCGGGCGCTCAATGATCTCGCCCTTCGGGTTGGCCATACAGCCACGCATACCCGCGAGCTGACGGATCTGCTTGAACGAGCCACGCGCACCGGAGTTGGCCATCATGAAGATGGGGTTCAGGCGGAAGAGGTGCTCCTGCATCGCACCTGCGACCTCGTCGGTGGCGTCGTCCCACAACGCGATTACGCGCTCGTGGCGCTCCTCGGCTGTCATAAGGCCCTCGGCGAAGAAGTCCTCAAAGCGCTGGACCTCGGCGTCGTACTTGGCGAGGATCTCCGGCTTCTCCGGCGGGATCACCACGTCGTTCTTCGAGATGGTGATGCCCGACTGGCTGGCGAAGCGGAAGCCCAGCGCCTTGAACGTGTCGAGCAGCATCGAGACCGGCGTGGCGCCATACAGGTCCACGAGCTGCTCGATGAACTCGCCGAGCTCACGCTTGGTGAACACACGGTTCTGCCACGGGTACGGGTGTGCATCGGCATCGTGCGACACCAGTTCGGCCAGCTGGGTGCGGAGCTCGTGATTGAAGAGCACACGGCCGGCAGTGGTGACAAGACGGCCGCTGGCGTGCAGCGGGTCCTGGCGGATCTCCACCGGGTCCTGCAGCGTGACAATGCGGTGATCGAGCGCGCCCAGCAGCTCGTCGTCGCTGCGGAACGGCTGCGGCGCGGACTGCGGGGCTTCCTTGAACGGGTCGGCGACCCAGTCGGTGACACCCTCGATGCGGGCCTCTTCGCCCTTCGGGATGACGTACTTACGCGCCTCGGAATCCCAGAGGTCGATGACCTCGATCGCGCGGCCGTTGCCCGACTCGCCCTTCTTCCGCACGTAGATCGTGGGGCAGTAGGTGAGGTAGTACAGGCCAAGGATCATGTCCTGGCTGGGCACCGTGATCGGGCGGCCGTGGGCCGGCGACAGGATGTTGTTGGCCGAGAGCATGAGGATGCGGGCCTCGGCCTGCGCCTCCACTGACAGGGGAAGGTGCACAGCCATCTGGTCGCCGTCGAAGTCCGCGTTGAACGCGGTGCAGACGAGCGGGTGCAGCTGAATGGCCTTGCCCTCCACCAGCACGGGCTCAAACGCCTGAATGCCCAGGCGGTGGAGCGTCGGTGCGCGGTTGAGCAGCACCGGGTGCTCGGCGATGACCTCCTCGAGGACGTCCCACACCTCGGGAATCATCGAGTCGACCAGCTTCTTGGCGGCCTTGATGTTCTGGACCTGCTTGCGCTCCACCAAACGGCTCATGATGAACGGCTTGAAGAGCTCGAGGGCCATGAGCTTGGGCAGCCCACACTGGTACAGACGCAGCTCGGGACCGGCCACGATGACCGAACGGCCCGAATAGTCGACGCGCTTGCCCAGCAGGTTCTGACGGAATCGGCCCTGCTTGCCCTTGAGCATGTCCGACAGCGACTTGAGCGGGCGGTTACCGGGGCCGGTCACCGCGCGGCCGCGGCGGCCGTTGTCAAACAGTGCGTCAACGGCCTCCTGCAGCATGCGCTTCTCGTTGTTCACGATGATCTCGGGAGCCCCGAGGTCGAGAAGCCGCTTCAGGCGGTTGTTGCGGTTGATGACGCGGCGGTACAGATCGTTCAGGTCGGACGTGGCAAAGCGGCCACCGTCGAGCTGCACCATCGGGCGCAGTTCCGGCGGGATGACCGGCACGGCCTCCAGAACCATCCACTCCGGACGGTTGTCCGAGTGGATGAATGCGGAGCACACGCGCAGGCGCTTGAGGGCACGGGCGTGGCGCTGGCCGCGGGAGGTCTGAATGGTCTCGCGCAGCAGCACGGCCTCGGCCTCGAGGTCGAAGTGCTCAAGCAGCTGGCGAATCGCGGCGGCACCCATGCCGCCCTCGAAGTACTCGCCAAACCCATACGCCGATGCAAAGCGATCACGCATCTCGCGAAACAGCTGGTCATCGTTGATGACGTCGCGGGGCTTGATCGACTTGAACTTGCTCCAGGCCTCTTGGATGCGCTCCACCGACTCCTCGGTGTACCGCTCGTCGTCGCGCACAAGCGCGTCGGTCTCCTTGCGGAGCTCCGACTCGATTGCCTTGCGCTCGGCGTCGCTGATCTCGCGGGGTACGGGCGGGGCGTCCGGGTTCTCGGGGTCGCGCGTGTGCGCGATGTCCTCGAGCCAGAAGTCGTCCTCAACATCGAAGCCGGCGATCTCGCCTTCGCGGAGCCAGTTGACGCGACGCTCCAGGCGCTCACGCAACTCGGCAGCGCGGATGTCGCGGTCCGACACGTACTGCAGCACCGCCTCGGCCACCTGACCCTCGAGGGTCACGAGGTCGGCGTCGCGCTTTTCGAAGTCCACCGAGATGACGATGGATGCCGCGAAGTAGAGAACCTTCTCAAGTTCCTTCGGCGCGAGGTCAAGGATGTACCCGATGCGGCTCGGTACGCCCTTGAAGAACCAGATGTGGCTGACCGGAGCGGCCAGGTCGATGTGGCCCATGCGCTCGCGACGTACCTTGGCACGGGTCACCTCGACGCCGCAGCGCTCACAGATGATGCCCTTGTACCGCACGCGCTTGTACTTGCCGCAGTAGCACTCCCAGTCCTTCGTCGGACCGAAGATCTTCTCGCAGAAGAGCCCGTCCTTCTCCGGCTTGAGCGTGCGGTAGTTGATCGTCTCGGGCTTGGTGACCTCGCCTGACGACCACTGGCGGATCTGCTTCGACGACGCGAGGCCGATCTTGATTGCATCGAAATTATTGATGTCGATCACGAGGCTGCCTCCGCGTCGTCGCTACCGGAAGTGGCGGCGACCTTCTCGCCCTCGTCCTCGGTGGTGACTGCCTTCGCAGCCTCCGCCTCGGCCTCGAGCTCCTCTTCCTCTGAAATGGGTGCACCGCTCAGATCAATGCCGAGTTCCTCGGCGGCCCGGAGCAGGTCATCGTCCTCGCGGGCTGCTGCCTCAATGCCGGTCTCGCCCTCAATGCGGACGTCCAGCCCCAGGCTCTGCATCTCCTTGAGAAGCACCTTGAAGCTCTCCGGAATGGAGGGCTCCTGAATGTTCTCGCCCTTCACGATGGCCTCGTAGGCCTTCACGCGGCCCACGGTGTCGTCGCTCTTGATGGTGAGCATCTCCTGAAGCGTGTAGGCGGCGCCATAGGCCTCAAGTGCCCAGACCTCCATCTCGCCAAACCGCTGGCCGCCGAACTGGGCCTTACCACCCAGAGGCTGCTGCGTGACCAACGAGTACGGGCCAGTGGATCGCGCGTGGATCTTGTCGTCCACCAGGTGGAGAAGCTTGAGCATGTACATGTAGCCCACCGTGATGCGACCGTCGTACGGGTCGCCGGTGCGGCCGTTGTACAGGCGAAGCTTGCCGGAGACCCGGCGGCCCTCGTTCTCCGCGCCCTTCACGTTCATGTCGATCGGCTCGTCGGCGTGTGCAGCGGCCCACTCGGTGAGCACGCGGTCCACGTCGTCCGGGGTCGCGCCGTTGAACACCGGCGTGGCCACGAAGGTGCGCTGGGTCGTGCCGTCCTCACCCTTGATCCAACCGCGGCTGGCAGCCCACCCGAGGTGGGTCTCCAGGATCTGGCCGATGTTCATGCGGCTCGGCACGCCGAGCGGATTGAGGATCATGTCGATGGGCGTGCCGTCCTCAAGGAACGGCATGTCCTCCTCCGGCACGATCTTCGAGATGACGCCCTTGTTGCCGTGGCGACCGGCCATCTTGTCGCCCTCGGAGATCTTGCGGCGCTTGGCCACGTAGACGCGCACCAGTTCGTTGACTCCGGCGGACAGGTCATCCCCGCCCTCACGGCTGAACGTCTTCACGTCGATGACCTTGCCGCTCGAACCGTGCGGCACCTTCAGGGACGTATCGCGCACCTCGCCGGCCTTCTCCTTGAAGATGGCGCGGATGAGCTTCTCCTCGGCGGTCAGCTCGGTCTCACCCTTCGGCGTGACCTTGCCCACCAGGAGGTCGCCCGACTTGACCTCGGCGCCAATGCGCACGACCCCGCGCTCGTCGAGGTCGGCAAGCGACTCCTCGGAGCGGTTCGGGATGTCACGGGTGATCTCTTCGGCGCCCAGCTTGGTCGTGCGGGCGTCGATCTCGTACTCCTCGATGTGAATGGACGAAAGAACGTCCTCCTTCACAAGGCGCTGCGAGACGATGATGGCGTCCTCGAAGTTGTAGCCCTCCCATGACATGAAGGCGACGAGCATGTTCTTGCCGAGTGCCAGCTCGCCCATGTCGGTGGAGGATCCATCGGCCAATACGCCGCCGACCTCCACCTTGTCGCCCACCTTCACGATGGGCTTCTGGTGGATGAGCGTTCCCTGGTTGCTGCGCACGAACTTCTCGAGCTCGTACTGGTCGTGCTCGCCACCCCTGACCTCAACGATGATGCGGGTGGCGTCCACGGCAGCGACGGTGCCGGCGCGGCGCACGACGACGACGTCACCGGTGTCCACGGCGGCACGGTGCTCCATGCCGGTTCCCACGAGCGGGGCCTCGCTCACCATGAGCGGGACGGCCTGACGCTGCATGTTGGCGCCCATGAGCGCACGGTTTGCATCGTTGTGCTCGAGGAATGGGATGAGGGCGGTTGCGACCGACACGATCTGGTCGGGCGAGACGTCCATGTACTCGACGTCCTTCGGCGGCACGGTGATGGGCTGGCCATTGCGACGGCACAGGACCTCATCCTCAAGCAGCCTGCCGGACTTGTCGATCTCGGCGCTCGCCTGCGCGATGACGCGGTTCTCCTCCTGGGTGGCGTCAATCCAGACGACCTCCCACTCGGTCTCGTCACTCTTCTGCAGCTTGCCGTTCTTCACAATCCGGTACGGCGTCTGGATGAACCCGAACTCATTGACGGTGGCGTGCGACGAGAGCGAGCCGATCAGGCCGATGTTCGGGCCTTCAGGGGTCTCGATCGGGCACATGCGCCCGTAATGGGTCGGGTGGACGTCGCGCACCTCGATCGGGGCGCGCTCACGGGTGAGTCCGCCCGCACCGAGCGCCGACAGGCGTCGGCGGTGGGTGAGTCCGGCCAGTGAGTTGGTCTGATCCATGAACTGCGACAACTGCGACGAGCCGAAGAACTCCTTCAGCGCCGCGACGACCGGACGGATGTTGATGATCGTCTGCGGGGTGATGGTGTCGGGGTCCTCGGTGCTCATGCGCTCGCGGACCACGCGCTCCATCCGGTAGAGACCAATGCGGAAGGCCTCCTGGATGAGCTCGCCGACCGTGCGCAGGCGCCGGTTACCGAAGTGCTCGTACTCGTCGAGCTCGTGCACCATCTCGTCGCGCGGCAGCAGGTTGCCGTCGGCGGCGAAGTCGGCGCTCTCCTCATCGATGCCATAGCGGATCGGCAGATCCACGAGGCGGCGGATGAGCTCCACGAGGTCATCGGTCATACCCGTGCGCCAACCGGTGAAGCGCGGGTTGGCGAGCGTGCGCACACCCGTGGATGCGTTGGGACGCAGGCGGGCATCGAGCTTGTAGCGGCCGACCTTTGTGAGGTCGTAGCGCTTGGAGTCGAAGAACAGTCCACGCGTGAGGTTGAGGGAGTTGACCTCCGTCGGCGGCTCACCCGGGCGCTGCTTCTTGAACACCTCGATGAGGGCGTTCTGCATGAGCTCACCGGCGCGAAGGTCGATGCGCTTCTCAATGCGCTCGATCTCGCCCTCGATGCCAAGACGCACGTCGCCGGGCACCGTATCGATGTCCTTGGCGTGCCCCTGCATCTCCTTCACCAGCGCCTCAATCTCCAGAAGCGACTTGGTGTTGCCGCGGGCCTCGTCGCCCTCGGTGACGTCCTTCTCGAGGGTGCGCTCGATAAACGGATTGACGCGCTTCTTGTCCGTCGGATGAGGGAACAGGTTGCGCACGTCGTCGCGCGTGTAGCCCAGCGCAAACAGCAGCGTGGTGACCGGCAGCTTGCGCTTGCGGTCGATACGAACGTTGACGAGACCCTTCTTGTCCACCTCGAGCTCCACCCACGAGCCGCGGGCAGGCATGAGGTTCGCGATGAAGACCTGCTTGTCGCGATCCTTGGGCTCCATCAGGTAGGCGCCGGGCGACCGCACCAGCTGCGTCACGATGACGCGCTCGGTGCCGTTGATGATGAACGTGCCCCAGTCGGTCATGAGCGGAAGATCGCCCATGAACACCTTCTGCCGGCGGATCTCGCCGGTCTCCTTGTTGACGAATGAAACCTCCATCGTCAACGGGGCCGCGTAGGTCATGTCCTTCTCGCGGCACTCCTTGATGGGGTTATTCGGGAAGATCTCCGAGAATGGCATCCCGGGCTCCCAACCCCCGATCGTGTATGGACCGAACTCCACCATGAGTGTTCCGGTGAAGTCCTGGATCGGCGAGATGTCATTGACGGTATCTCGCAGCCCCTCGTTGAGGAACTGCTCGAAACTTGCTCGCTGAATCGCGATGAGATTGGGAACCGGCAAGAACTTCTCCATCTGGGAGAAGCTGTGCCGAACCCGAGCGGCGGTGGGCGTGCTCAAGTCGCGAGGCCTCCTGACATGAGCTCGGTGTTGAACGGATATGCGTCGCCACGCGCCATAGGCACGAACACACAGTGTGAGTGGGCGGCTAGCAGTGCGGGCACGTTGACGCGGCCACCGAATGGCGCCGCACCGGGCGAAAGGCGCAAAGGGGCGACAACGGCGGAACGGGCATCATACACACTCCACGGGATTTCGCGTCAAGAACCGCTTCGCGCGATACGCGCCCGCCACACACGACATACTCAGGGGCGTGTCCACGGACCCCGACGATACGACGGGGACGTCACCGGCTGCAGCCATTACGGAGCGCCTGGTGCCGCTTCTCGATGCCACCCACCAGGTGTGGAGTTCGCCGCAGGAGCGGCGTCGCCTGCGCGCGTTCGGGTTCCGCCCGGCTCTCGAGAAAAATGTGCTGAAGCGGGAATGGCACGGCGTTCAGGTGCGGGTCGGCCCGGATGCGCTTCGCGTGGTGGGGTCCGATCACGAGGAGTTGGCGTGGCGCCCCGACGTCGGACTCACCCTCGACGGCGGCCCGTTCGAGGCCACGCCGCAGGGAATCGCACTCGCCGATGCCGTCAACGGCCTTATCCAGTCGTATGAGCGCTGGATTGAGGCGCGTGAGGGTCGCGAGGAACGCCTGAGCCGCGGCCACTGGAGCGCAGCCGACAGGCGCCAGGTGAATGCCCTCGCCGAGACCAGGCGCCTGCAACGTCTGCTCGCAGGGGGAAACACCGGGAGGACCCGCCGGGGCTGACGTCGCCTCGGCGGGTCCTCAAGGTAGATCAGCTCGGCGAACCAGCAGTCGGGTCACCGGTGCGGCCAATGACCTTGCCACCGGCCACGTGCGCAAGGTCATCAAGCCAGCCGCCGAGGCGGACGTAGTCCTTGTCGTCCGGCTCGAGGGTCGCGCGTGCGGCCTCGACCTCGGCGGCGACTTCCTCGACATTCGTCTTGTTGGCAAGGGACACCCGGTCCCTGAGCTTGCTCTTCACTTCGCGCTCGAGCGGCATATCCGTACCTCGTTCGGAGATGTTGATAGGGGCGCGGCGCACCCCCTTTACGGGATTGTGCGAAAACTCGCGGCGATCCGCCCCGGAACGGCTACCGGCCGATCACGATCGCGCGGCGTGTGTGGGTCAGATGCCCTGCTCGGTCGGTGGCATCGAGGGCCACCGCGTAGCGCCCGGGGGGCACCACGCCCAGCGAAATACTCACCGGTCCAGTGGCCGCGACGTCGGTCACGCGGCGGATGGGACGGGATGATGCCCGGGTGAGTGTGATGGCCAGACGTACCGTCCCGTAGTCCCGAACGTCCACCAGCGCGTGCGCACTACGTGGCTGCCCGGCTGCGATGCGCGGGATGGCGGTAACGGCCCGCTGCACCCGCAAACCACGCACCCGCGGCTTGCGGGAGTCCACCGAGACGTTCGTGCGGATTGTTCCCGTGTTGCCCACCCAGTCGGTGGCCGAGATCTCCACCACATGAGGGCCATCGGGCAGCCGCGCCCGGCCGATCATCACCGACGGCGGGTTCTCGCCCCCACGACGCACCACCTGGGCTCCATCCACCGAGACCGCCCACTGCAGCAGGCGTGACGAATCCTGCACCGATGCCTCAACGCGTAGCGGTGCCGTGGCAAATCGCGCCGCGAGGGCCGTCCGCGACGCCGCGGACAGGCTGATGACCGGCGGGTCCACATCCATGCGGATGCGGCCCGCACCGAACGACATGTCGGGCCCGGGGTCGCCCAGATCAAGCGCATCCCCCATAAGGAACGACTTCGCCGACACCGGATCAAGTGGTGCGCCCGCCGCCCGACGGGCACCGATGAGCAGCGCGAGGGCACCCGCCGTGTTCGGTGCCGCGTTCGATGTTCCGCCCACCGACTTCGGTCCTGTGGCGGTGCTCACACGCGTATTGGTAGGGGCGACCACATCGGGCTTCATGCGGCCGTCGTCCGTTGGGCCACGCGACGAATACGCCTTGAGAGCGTTGTTCGACCAGTCCACCGCGCCCACGGTGATGGCGCTCTCGGCATCGCCCGGCGTGGGCACGCTGCTGGGAGCGGGATCGCCAAGGGCATCAAGCGTGACCTCACGGGAGAACATCGTGAGGTCATCGCCCGGGGGCGGACCTGCCGCCAGGACCACGCGCAGCCGGAAGGTGCCGCCAGTGGGCGACAGGTAGTTGATGATGCGCTCGGCCGATCGGGCACCGGTCAGCTGACTATCGCGCGAGCTGGCCACCTCGGTCCACGTGCCATCGGCCTCACGGTGGTCAAGAGCCAGGTCGACGTCGGTGATCTCGGCACCTTGGTCCTGGTTCCATGACAGCGCAAACGTGATGGGTGAGTTCGCCGCGGCGTCGAACGTCCACTCCCCGGTTGTCGGCCAGTCGAGCGTGTCGTCCTGATTGGCATCCACCCACGGGCCCTGCCAGTGCTTCTCGGCGTAATTGCCAGCGGAGTTGACCCAGCTGATCCCCGATGCACTCGCACGATCAACGGCCTGCGCGGCGTCTCCGGTACCGTCGAACGGCCCCTCGAGAAAGCTGTTGCTGTGCACCACGACGTCGGGATGGCGCTGGATCAGCCAGTCCACCGCCGCCTGGAAGTCCTGCTCCGTGTGGTAATTGACGAACACGTAGGTGGCCTTTGGCGCGTAGTCATAGACCGTCTGCGCCACCAGCTCGCCGTGGTTGGTGAGGTTGCCGTAGGCATTGCGCCCCGCGATGCCGTACGCCGAGTCGAAGCTCTGCATCTGGAGCTGTGAGGCACTCGGCAGTTCCTTTGCGGCCTGGAGCGCGGGCATACGCGTACCACCGAAGCCCAGGTCGAGCACAGCGATGACAACGCCCTTCCCGTCATCAGCGAGGGGCCGGAGTGCATCGGCACCAATGCGCTCGATGCCCTCCGACAGCACCGGTGCGCCCTTCGACCCGCCCGGGGCCGAGGCCCCCGGATCCTCTGGGTCGACGTCCGCATACGACGACGGGGCGAGCGACGCGGCGGCGACGCCCGGAATGGCGCGAAGCAGCGGGATGCGTGTGCGCGAGGCAATCACCTGCAGATCGCGACCGTTCCTGCGCACCACCCGGAGGGCCGATCGGCCGAGCGCCTGCTGCACGGCAGCGACCTGACCGGGGGCCACAGTGATGCTGATGGGTGCCGGGGGTCGCGGGCGAACTGCGGCGAGTACAGGCGCGGTGCCGGTACCGGCCGCAAGCAGTGCGGCAACAACGAGCGTGCCGCGCCTCATCGGCGCACCAACGTGCGTCGGAACGTGGCGACGTTCCCTGAGGCGTCCTCAGCCACCACCTGGATGCGGTGCCGACCGGTACGAAGCGCCGCAACCCGATAGCGCGCCAGAGGCCCGGCCTGGCGGCCGATCGCACGGCCATCCACGCTCACGGAAACCGAGGTCACCGTGCCGTCATCCATCGCGCGGGCCACAAGCAGGGGCTTCGCGCCCCTCCCCACCGCCACGCGCACCACGGGAGCGATGGCGTCGACGCGCACCAATCCACCTCCGGTTGACTCATCCGGCCCCGTGGCACCGATATCGCGTGCCCGGCCCAGCAGATCGGCGCGCAGCGTGGCGGCATCCATGGGCTCTCCCGCGACCATGCGCTGTTGGCGCAGCAGCGCAGCGGCACCAGCCACGTGCGGTGTGGCCGCCGAGGTACCGGCGGTACCCGGGAACGCCGGGTTCGAGGTGATGTAGGTGGGGCCCGTGATCTCGGGCTTCTGGCGACCATCCCCAGTGGGACCGAATGACGAGTAGTCAGGCACGCCAAGGTCCGACCATTCCGCTGCACCGACCGTGAGCGACCCGACGGCGTCACCGGGGGTGGCCACGCTACCGGCGGCAACGGCCGCGGTGCCGAACCCGACCGTGCGCGAGAAGACATCAATCGGTACCTGGCCACCGGTGGTCTGCCGCACCACCACGCGCCAGATGCCGCCGTCCACGGTCACTGGCGCTGTTCGACGGGTGGCGTCGGACACCGCCACCTGAACGAACGTGCCGTCATCCAACTGGCGCTCCAGCGACACCGTGGCATTGACCTCATCGCCGCTCCAGCCGATGCCAAACAACAGGGTCTCGTTGGGCTGCGGAGCGATTGGAATGACGGTGCCGGCCGGGTCGGCCATTCCCCGCCAATGGCGCTTGGCGAAGTTGCCGGACGAGTTGACCCACAGCACGCCGGCGGCGGCAGCGCGGTCCACTGCGCGGGCGAGCGGGCCGGTGCCGTCGAACGGGCCGCCGAGCATCGAGTTGGAATGGCTCACGATGGGAATGCCATTCGCGGTGATCCACTCCACCGCCTGCAGGAACTCGGCGTCGGAGTGGTAGTTCACAAGCACAAGGTGTGCGCCCGGCGCAACGTCGTGCAGGATCTCGGCCATACGGGTGCCGTGTTCGGTGGGTATACCGAGGGAGTCGCGGCCGGCGAGGCCATCGGTGGCGTCGAATGATCGGACGTCCATCTGGTCAATCGGGGGGAGCTCACCCATCATCACCGAGGTGTCGAGACCGACAAATCCCTGGTCGAGGATGGCGACCGTCTGGCCCGACCCATCCACCCCATGCGCCCACAGCGCATCTGCTCCGATACGAAAGACGCCCTGCGACACAACTGCCTGGGCGCACGTTGCCGTGGCGGCCAGAACAATGGCGGCCACGATGCTCGCGAAGCGGGGTGACATGCGGCCCGGGACCTAATCAGATCCGGCGGGCGTCACGCGAGACGCCGGGCACGGGGGACCGTCACCGGGAGCGCCACACGTGGCGCTCCCGGTGACGGAGAGAGCAGTTGCTACGAGAGGGTGGCGCTGCCGCCGGCCTCTTCGATCTGGGTCTTGATCTGCTCTGCCTCGTCCTTGGTCACACCCTCCTTGATGGCACCAGGGGCGCCATCCACGAGGTCCTTGGCCTCCTTGAGACCAAGGCCAGTGACTGCACGAACGACCTTGATGACCTGGATCTTCTTGTCGCCCGAACTCTCAAGCGTGACCGTGAAGGAGGTCTGCTCCTCAACGGCGGCAGCGGCAGCCGGTGCTGCAGCGGCCGGTGCTGCTGCTGCTGCGGCGCTCACGCCGAACGTCTCTTCGAGAGCCTTGATGCGCTCGGACAGCTCGAGGACGGAAATTGCCTTGAGCTCGTCAATCCACTCGTCAGTACTCATCGCCATGTCTTCAGTCTCCTTCAGTGGTCTCGTCGGCAGCCGGCTCGGCGTCCGCGGTGTCATCGGCTGCCGGCTGCTGCGCGGCGTCCGTGCTGTCGTCGGTGGCCGGAGTCTCCTCGGCCACAGGTGTGTCGTCAGTCGTGTCGGCTGCGGGTGCCTCGACCAGAGCGGCCGGGGTCTCCGGAGCGACGGGTGCCTCGGAGGCACGCTGGGCCTCGTAAGCACCAAGTGCGCGGGCCAGGCCCGAGATAAGGCTGCCGAGTGCATTCGCCGTACCCTGAATCGGGCTGGCGATGCCACTCACGAGGCGCGCGTAGAGCTCCTCGCGAGGCGGCAGGGCGGCGAGCTGCTTCAGCTCCTCGCCCGAGATGGGGGCACCGTCGAGAATGCCGCCCTTCATTGACAGGCGATCGTCCGATGCCTTGGCAAACGTGTGGATCGCCTTCGCGACGGCCGCGGCATCCCCGTGTGCCCATACAAGCGCGGTCTGCCCCACGAGATACTCGAGGAGTGTCTCCGAGCCCGCTTCGGCACACGCGCGACGCGCGAGCGTGTTCTTGACGACCTGGAACTGGCCATTCGCCTCGCGCAACGTCGCGCGCAGGTCGTCAACTTCACGGACGCTCAGGCCATGGAATCCCGTCGCAATGACGGTGTCAGTTGCGTTGAGGCGCTCCGCGATCTCCGCGATGGCCTCCGCCTTCTGTTCCCTGTTCAGTTCCTCACCTCCTCGTCTCTCCGCCGTGCAAGGGCGGGGCGTCGGGAGGCGACACGGGGCGATATGCCCCGGCTGCTCCGTTGCTCCGTCCTCACACGGGTCGGGGCTCATGCCCCTGATTTACGGCGACCGGTTGGCCGCCCCCGTGATCTTCGGTCGGGTGCGTGTGGCGCGCGGCGGTCTAGGCCGTGGCCTCCTGCAGCAGGTCCGACGTGATGGCCGGGTCGAGATCGATCCCGGGGCCCATCGTCTGGGCGATGCTGATGGACTTGATGTACTTGCCCTTGGTCGCAGCCGGCTTGGCGCGCAGGATCTCTTCGAGCACCACGGCGTAGTTCTCGGTGAGCTGCTCCGGGGTAAAGGAGCGCTTGCCGATACCGAGGTGCACCGTTCCCGTACGGTCGGTGCGGTACTCGACCTTGCCGCCCTGAATCTCGGTGACGGCCTTGGCCACGTCGAAGGTGACGGTGCCGGTCTTGGGGTTAGGCATCTTGCCCGAGGGGCCGAGCACGCGGCCGAGGCGACCGACGGCCACCATCATGTCGGGCGTTGCGATCGCCACGTCGAAGTCGGTGAAGCCCTCTTCGATCTTCTTCACGAGGTCCTCGCCACCCACGAACTCGGCGCCAGCTTCTTCAGCCTCGCGGGCCTTGTCGCCCTCGGCGAACACGGCGACGGTCATCTTGCGTCCGGTGCCGTGGGGGAGCGCGATGGTGCCGCGCAGCTGCTCATCGGCATGACGGACATTGACGGCAAGGCGGAAGTGCGCCTCAACCGTGGTGTCGAAGCGGGCGACCTCCTGGCTGACCAGAAGGCGAAAGCCGTCAAGCGGTGCGTAATTGCCAGCCGGGTCGATCTCGGCCTTGGCCGTGTCGTAGCGCTTACCGTGCTTGGCCATGTCCCTAGCCCTCCACCGTGACGCCCATGGATCGCGCGGTACCGGCGATCATGGTGATGGCTGCGTCGATGTCATTTGCGTTCAGGTCCTGCATCTTGGTCTCGGCAATCTGCTGCAGCTGCGCGCGAGTGATGGAGGCGACCTTGTCGCGGTGCGGCTCGGCCGAGCCCTTCTGCAACTTGATCGCGTCCTTGATCAGTACGGACGCCGGGGGCGTCTTCGTGATGAACGAGAAGGAGCGGTCCTCGTAGACGGAGATCTCAACGGGCGTGATGACGCCGCCGAGGTTCTGGGTCTGGGCGTTGAACGCCTTGCAGAACTCCATGATGTTGATGCTGGCACCACCCAACGCGGGGCCAACCGGCGGTGCCGGCGAGGCGCCCCCTGCGGGGATGTGGAGCTTGATGATCTGCAGGACCTTCTGCGCCATTGGGGCGTGACCTTCCGTCTCGGGGCCGTCTCAGGCGGCCCGGGATCATACATTGATGCGGCAGAATGACCAGCGGGAGCGAAAACGCCCGCCGATGCCGCGCTTACGTGAGCTTCTTCACCTGATCGAATGAGAGTTCGGCAGGCGTCTCGCGGCCGAAGATCGACACGAGCACCTTGACCCTGCCCGACTCGGAGTTGATCTCGGCGATTTCACCGGTGAAGTCCGACAGCGGGCCGGAGATGACCTTGATGCTCTCGCCCACCGTGAACTCGGCACGCACCTTCACGCGCGTCTCGGTGGCGGTGTGCAGCAGGCGGTCCACCTCTCCGGGCGTCAGCGGCGGCGGGCGGTGGTCGTCGTTCTTGGTGGCGCCCACGAAGCCCGTGACTCCCGGGGTGTTCTTCACGAGCGACCAGGCGTCGTCGTCGCCCATGTCCATGTTCACCAGAACGTACCCGGGGAGCGTACGACGCTCGGTCTGGATCTTCTGGCCGTCCTTATTGGTCTCGACCACCTGCTCCGTCGGGATGATGATGCGGCGAATTGAACTCTGGCGCCCCATCGTGACGATGCGGCGTTCGATGTTGGCCTGGACCTTCTTCTCGTGGCCCGAATACGTGTTGATGACATACCAGCGCAGCAATGAATCTCCTAGAAGATGGCGTCGATGAGCGCGCTCATCAGTGTGTCGATGACGCCGAGGTAAATCGCGACGACAGCGACGAAGATAAGGACAACGGCCGTGGCTTGGAACAACTGTGCCCGGTTCGGCCAGGTCACCTTTTTCAGTTCGATGATGACTTCGCCGAGGAAGCGTCGGCTACGCCCCTCCTGCACAGACTTCGTCACCGATCCGGGCTTGTCGGTCTTTGGCTGGCGGCGGGGGCGTTTTTGGGCCTTCCGATCGCCGTCGGACTTCTTGGGCTTTTTCGCAGGGACGGGCGGCTCAGCGCCACCCGGGCCGGGCTCGCCGGAGTCCTGCCCCTTTGAGGGTCGGATACGTGCCATCTGTTCGGCGTCTACTCGTTCGTCGCGGTCCGGTGGACAGGGCCGGAGGGACTTGAACCCCCAACCCCCGGTTTTGGAGACCGGTGCTCTACCAATTGAGCTACGACCCTCTGTCCCGTATGCCGGTTGCCCGGCGGGAAATGCTTACCGCGTCTCTCGGTGCTCCGTGTGTCGGCCACACCAGCGGCAGTACTTCGACAGGGACACGCGGTCGGGCGTGTTGCGCCTGCTCTTATTCGACTGGTAGTTGCGCCTCTTGCAGTCCTGGCACGCCAGGGTCACGGCGATGCGCTGGCCGGTCTTACCCACAGTAAAGCCTCCGGTTGCTTGCGGGGGCGGGAAGGTACCACAGCGCCGGGCCGGGGTTCTGCGGACATGCCCGAGGCCCGGTAGCCTCACCCCATGACGACTGAGTGGAGCGACTGGTACGCCAAGGAGGATCCGACCGGGTGGGTGCTCCCCCGCATCCTCCGTGATCGGGCCCAGACACACCCCGACCGGCCGTACATCCGGTTTGGTGATGGCGACTGGGTGACCTATGGCGAGATCGACCTTCGGGCCAACCGCATCGCCAATGCACTCATCGCGCGTGGGCTGCAGAAGGGCCAGTGCGTGAGCACCCTCATGCCCAACTCGGTTGATCAGGTGGCGCTGTGGTTCGGCATCCTGCGCGCCGGGGGCGTGCAGTCGCCCATCAACCTGGCCTACCGCGGGGACTTCCTCTCATGGGTGATCAACCTGCCGGAGTCCAGGTTTCTGGTGATCAGCGACGACCTGCTGGACCGCCTGGACAAGGTGGCCGATGAACTGCCCCTGTTGGAGCACGTGTTCCTGTGGTCGTCCGACGCACCGAATGGTCCCAACCCGAAGGTGAACTTCGAACCCTTCGCGGTGCTGGATGACGCACCGGATACCGACCCAGGTGTGGAGGTGACCTGGGTGGACGACGCGCGGGTGATGTTCACGTCGGGCACCACCGGCCGCAGCAAGGGCGTGATCAAGCAGCACGCGTCCGACTACTTCTCGGGCCGCACCTACAACGAGGTGTGCGGCGTCACCGAGGACGACGTCTTCTACACCTGCCTGCCGCTCTTCCACAGCAACGCCCAGATGCTCAGCTGCTACCCGGCCATGATCGCCGGCGCGCGCATTCAGATATCGACCCGGTACTCGTCAACCAACTTCTGGCGCGAGGTCACCGAGTGCGGCGCGACCATCCTCAATACGGTGAGCGCCATGAACTACTTCCTCTGGAATACCCCGCCGGGCGAGTACGACCGTGCGCACAAGGTGACGCGCATCATGGCCATGCCGGCGCCCAAGGACATCTACTACGAGTTCAAGGAGCGCTTTGGCATTCGCTGGCACGAGGGCTACGGCCTGACCGAGACCGGCATGGTCACCTATGTGCCGCCGGGCATCGAGAAGCCGGGTTCGTGCGGCATGGCGAGCCCCGGGTTTGAGGTGAGCGTGGTGGAGCCGGGCACCGACCGGCCTGTGCCGAGCGGCACGTCGGGTGAGATCGTGGTGGACATGAAGTTGCCCAACATCGTGATGCGCGCCTACGCCGGCATGCCCGAGAAGACCGCCGAGGACTTCAAGAACCTCAAGCTGCACACCGGGGATCTGGGGCAGATGGATGACGACGGCTACCTGTACTTCATGGACCGCGTGAAGGACTACATCAGGCGCCGCGGCGAGAACGTCTCGTCGATGGAGGTCGAGCTCATCGTGGCGAGCCACCCCGGCGTGCTCGAGGCCGCAGCCGTTGGCGTGGCAGCCGACGAGGGTGCGAGCTCGGAGCAGGAGATCCTCATCTGCGTCGTGCCGCGCGAGAACCCGCTCGACCCGCATGAGCTGCTCACCTACTGCGTCGACAAGATGCCGTACTTCGCCGTGCCCAGGTACGTGAGGTTTATGGAGCATCTGCCGAAAACCCCCACCGAGCGCGTGCGCAAGGTGGAGCTTCGGGACATGGGCCTCGGAGACGATGTGTACGACCGTGCCGTGAGCGGCCCCGAGGTCAAGGCCTGATGGACGACGAGCTCGATCTGGGCGAAGCCGCCGCGTTCATCCTGGGCGCCCGGCCGGGGCTCGACGAAGACGACGTGTGGACCGTGCTCAAGGAGATCGGCGATCCGCCCGTGCGAAATGCCGACGGCATGGCGGTGGATCTCATCACGCGGCTGCACCCGGGGATCCGGGCCAAGGATGTGAAGGTGACGCTTGATGAGTGGCGCGAGTACGCGCG